>ERZ773200.1261-NODE-1261-length-22144-cov-8.718910_pt1 | contig 22144 bp, 20 predicted proteins | sample MGYA00581008_ERZ773200 | MGnify/ENA primary metagenome ERZ773200 (study PRJEB29015, sample SAMEA2737770) | human gut metagenome | biome: human gut; feature: human-associated habitat; material: faeces | place: China | collected 2012 ... | reverse complement strand
TGCAAGCAGATGGCGTGCAAAGTCGCCAGACGCTCTTTGTGCGGTATTGCCTAAACACATATGCGAATCTGAAATCCCGAAAGTAAGGAGAGAAAGCTATGACAGAAGCAGAGTGCATTGCATTAAAACAGCAGGCATTCCGAAAATATTTTCATTCTCTGAATGAACAACAGCAGCAGGCGGTTTTTTCCGTAAACGGACCGGTTCTGGTGCTCGCCGGTGCCGGCAGCGGCAAGACCACCGCCATTATCAGCCGAATTGTCAACATGATTTATTTTGGTGACGGCTACGCACAGGCAGACGGCTACCTGCCGGAAGAAGATGCCGTCTGGCTGCAAGCCTACATTGACGGAAAAGAACCGGAAGACGTGGAACGCCTGCGGGAGATACTGGCAATTGCCCCGATCCGTCCGTGGAATATTCTGGCGATCACCTTTACTAACAAAGCTGCCGGAGAAATGCGGGCACGTCTGGCAAGCACGCTGGGAGAGGAACTGGCATCTTCCGTGCATGCCTCCACGTTCCACTCTGCCTGTGTGCAGATCCTGCGGCGAAGCATTGAACGGCTGGGATATGGCAGCGACTTTGCCATTTATGATGCGGACGATTCCCGAAAGCTGATGAAAAGCTGCCTTGCGGACTGCAACGTTTCCGAAAAGCAGTTCCCGCCGCGGGGTATCGTGCAGGAGATCAGCAACGCCAAAGATGCGATGATCTCGCCGGAGGAAATGTGGGAAGATGCCGGAGAAGACTACCGCAAGCAGACGGTTGCCAGACTGTATGCGGCGTACCAGCGGCATTTGCGGGAATCCAACGCTTTGGATTTTGACGATATTATTTACCTGACTGTGGAACTGTTCCGGCGGTTTCCGGAGGAACTGGCAAAGTATCAGTACCGTTTTCCCTATGTACTGGTGGACGAGTATCAGGACACGAACCATGCTCAGTATCAGCTGATTTCGCTGCTGACTCATGCCAGCGGAAACCTTTGTGTTGTGGGTGATGATGACCAGAGTATCTACCGGTTCCGCGGAGCGACGATCGAAAATATTCTCGGATTCGAAGAAGAATTTCCGGACTGCACCGTGATTCGTCTGGAACAGAATTATCGTTCCACCCAGAACATTCTGGACGCTGCCAACAGCGTGATTGCCAACAATACCGGCAGAAAGTCCAAACATCTCTGGACCAATGCCGGAGCAGGGGAGAAGATCACGTGGTACAGAGCAGCAGACGAATCGGACGAGTCTGCCTATGTTTCGGATACTATTCTGAAACAGGTGAAAGCTGGCGAAAAGTACAGCGACCATGCGATTCTGTACCGTATGAACGCCCAGTCCAACATGCTGGAACGGGCACTGGTACATAAGGGAATCCCGTATCGCATTTACGGCGGCACACGATTCTATGACCGCAAGGAAATTAAAGATATTCTCGCCTATATGAGCATCGTGGAAAATCCCAACGACCGTGTGCGGTTTGAACGTATCGTCAACGAGCCTAAGCGGGGCATCGGCAACGCTACCCTTGCCCTGCTGCTGCAAATTTCGCAGGATCTGCACCTTTCTCCGCTGGAGGTCCTGCAAAATGTGGAACAGTATCCGGCACTTTCCAAGAAAAAAACGGCACTGAAAAAGTTTGCAGAACTCTGGGAGGCGTTGATCACCGCAGAACGGGAACAACCGCTGGAACAGTTTCTGGATACGATTCTGGAGAAAACCGGCTACCATGGCATGCTGGAAAGCATGGGTGAGGAGGGCACGTTCCGTCTGGAAAACATTGAGGAATTGAAAACCTCGATCCTGACCTACCAGAACGAAGCTGAAGAAGCTTCTCTCGGCGGATTTCTGGAAGAAATTTCTCTGTACACGGACGTGGACAAATACGAACCGGATCAGGATACGGTGATGCTGATGACAGTGCATTCCGCCAAGGGTCTGGAATTCCGGAATGTTTTTCTGGTGGGTATGGAGCAGGGTGTTTTCCCCGGAAATCGCAGCCTGAGCACACCGCAGGATCTGGAAGAAGAACGCCGTCTGGCTTATGTAGCACTGACCCGTGCCAAGGAGAAGCTGACGCTGACTACTGCTGCCAGCCGTATGCTGTTTGGTATGACCATGCGAAATCCACCCTCGCAGTTTCTGGAAGAAATCGACAAGTCACTGCTGGAAGAAAAAACTTCCCGGCGGCAGTCCAAGCGGGGGATTCCGGCAGGCAATGCGGAGTCTGTGCAATCTATTTCTTTGTTGCAGCAGCAAATGGCTGCGTCCAAGAAACGGGTGTATCAGGCACAGCCCAAGGAATTTCACGTAGGTGAACGGGTAAGACATGCAGTTTTCGGCGACGGCACCGTGCTTTCAATTACCAAAATGGCAAATGATGCAATGCTGGAAGTCGGATTCGATCAGGTCGGCACCAAACGGTTAATGGCAAGCCACCCAAAAATCAAAAAGCTGGAGGAATGATTCTTGAAAAACGGTTATCGTATCACAGATGCTCATGCCCATGTGTTTCCGGACAAGATCGCGGAAAAGGCAACAGAGGGGATTTCTCATTTTTATGATCTGCCGATGCAGTACCATGGCAGAGTGGCAGAAATGTTAGAGAATGGCACAGCTGCCGGCATCGATCATTTTCTGGTCTGCTCTCCGGCAACTACCGTGACACAGGTACACTCGATCAACAGCTTTCTGGCATCTTGTGCGGCGGCATACCCTATGTGCACCGCTTTCGGAACGCTGCACCCTTATGCGGAAAACGTGGAGGCAGATTTTCAGCAGCTGCGATCCCTACAGCTTCGCGGTGTTAAGCTGCATCCGGATTTCCAGAATTTCCCCATTGATGATCCGCGGGCATATCCCATGTATGATATGATCCAGAGCTCCGGTTTGCCGATCCTGATGCACATGGGTGATGCCAAGTCCGACTTTTCCCACCCGTACCGTCTGGCAATGATTTTGCGGCAGTTCCCGAAATTGCGGATCATTGCAGCACATTTCGGCGGCTGGGGGCAGTGGAAAGAGGCAAACGCTATTTTGCAGCCGGACGAACGGCTGCGGTTCGACACCAGCAGCAGCCTGCCGTTTTTGCCGCCGGAGGAGATTCGAAAGCTGCTGTCCCACTTCGGGGCAGAGAACTGCTTTTTTGGCGTAGACTACCCCATGTGGGATTATAGAAAGGAACTGGAACGCTTTTTTGCATTGGAACTTTCGGATCCGGAAAATCGTGCAATTCTTTCCGAAAATCTTGAGGCATTTTTGGGCGAATCCTACAGTTGATTTGATAATCAAAGAAATTTCAGAGAATGCTTATCTCAGGAAAGAAAAAAGTAGAATACTTTTCGTAAAATTAACTTTTCATTTTCTGTGTTTTGTGGTATACTAATAGAAGATAAGCATATGAAAGAATCTATACGACCAAAAGGATGCGTGAATTACTTATGAGAAAGACAAAGATTGTTTGTACGATCGGACCGGCGACAGATGACGATTCCGTTATGCGGCAAGTTATGCTTTCGGGCATGAACGTCGCTCGTTTTAACTTTTCCCACGGCGACCACGCCACACACGAAAAGCGGTTTGAGCAGATCTCCCGCCTGCGGGAAGAACTGGGTCTGCCTATTGCCACACTGATGGACACCAGAGGACCGGAGATTCGGCTGGGCAAATTTGTAGATGATAAGCCAGTCACCATTGAAACCGGTGACACCTACACACTGACTACTGATGATGTTCTCTGTGATGATAAGGTAGGCAGCATTTCTTTCAAGAACCTGCCCCGTGATGTCAAGCCGGGCGTGCACATTCTGGTGAATGACGGCGTAATTGAAATGGTTGTGGAAAAGGTGACCGTCACTACAATTGTCTGCCATGTCATTCACGGCGGTGTTCTTTCGAACAATAAGGGAATCAACGTGCCGGGGGTACAGCTGTCCATGCCATACCTCAGTGAAAGCGATAAAAACGACTTGGAATTCGCAGCGAAAATGGGATTTGACTTTATCGCTGCCAGCTTCGTGCGGACTTCTGCGGATATTGACTATCTGCGGAAGTATACCCAGAGTCTGGGCTGGTTCGATGTCCGCATCATTGCCAAAATCGAAAATGTGGAAGGCGTTCGGAATATCGACGAGATTCTGGAAGCCTCTGACGGCATCATGGTTGCCCGCGGCGATCTGGGCGTAGAAATCCCCTTTGAGCAGATTCCGTCTGTCCAGAAGCAGCTGATTCGCAAGGGCTATCAGGCGGGCAAGCAGGTCATCACTGCAACCCAGATGCTGGAATCTATGATTACCAATCCGCGTCCGACCCGTGCCGAGATCACAGACGTTGCCAACGCGATCTATGACGGCACCAGTGCGATCATGCTTTCCGGCGAAACCGCTGCTGGTGCCTTTCCGGTAGAGGTTGTCCGCACCATGGATCTGATTGCACGTACCACCGAAGACGATATTGACTATAAGGGCATGCATTCTGCAAGCCGTACCAAAAAGAACGCGGATATTGCCAATGCGATTGCCCACGCGACAGTTACCACAGCACACGATCTGGACGCAGCTGCCATTCTGACAGTAACCATGTCCGGTGTCACTGCCAGAGAAATTTCCAAGTATCGTCCGTGCTGTCCGATCATCAGCTGCACGGTAAGCGAACGGGTACGCCGGCAGATGAACTTGAGCTGGGGCGTTTATCCGATGCTGGTCGATGAAGTTTCCAATACCGACTCGCTGTTTGATGCATCGATTCACGCTGCCCTCCGTTCCGATTTGGTCAACAAGGGGGATATTGTAGTAATCACTGCCGGTGCACCGGTAGGCGTTTCCAATACTACCAATATGATGAAGGTAGAACGTATCTGATTTCAAAAATCATAAAATGATACAAAAAACCGGCACAAGATGCTTTCACAACATCTTGTGCCGGTTTTGCTTGTTATGGCAATTATCACCGGATATAAAGGCAACATGCAGTTTTACATGCTGTCACCTCAGTTTATCAGTCAGTTTCCTTGTCGTCTGTTGCAGGAAGCACTTCCAGCACGATACAGGTAATATTATCCACGCCACCGTTCTGTAGTGCAGCCTGCACCAGCACTGCGGCTTCATTGAAATAATTCTCAGAGAGAAGCTCTGTGATTTCTTCGTCCGAACACATATTGGTCAGTCCATCGGTGCACAGTACAAATTTTGTGCCGACTTCCAACGGCAAAGGGGGTCTGCTGTCCGCATTTAACCCCGTCTTTTTGCGGTCGGAGCCGATGAACAATGTCAGCCGATGCTGATCGGGACTGTGCTTGGCTTCTTCTTCTGTATAGATTGCAGCTTCTACTTTTTGGTTGGCAACGGTATGGTCGCGGGTGAGCAGCGTCAGCTGATCCGTCTGATAGCGATAGATCCGGCTGTCCCCCAGATAATATAGCTTCACCGCATCTCCCAGAAAATAAAGCATGGAAAAAGTAGTTCCGCCGGTTTGGCAGTGCTTTTCTGTGAGCATGTCGCAAATGGCGTTGTTTGCCTCCGTGGTATAAGAAGAAACCAGCTGATCCAGCATACGTGTCCCGTCTGCGTGTTTCAGTTTTTTCTCGTATTTTCGGAGTGTCTGCACCGCAATTTCCGATGCCACTTCGCCATACGCTGCTCCGCCCATACCATCGAACACCGCAAAACTCATGCCGTCTGCGTAATGAATGGTATAGGAAGCAGAAAAATCGTTCCGGAATATGTCGTTCATATACAACCCTTCCAGATAGAAGTTGTCCTCATGATTGCCCCGCACTTTTCCGATGTGTGTTGCAACAGAAACACGCAGGTTGTAGTTCTTGATTCCGGAATGATAAAAGGGTTCTGATGTTTCTCCGGGATAATTTCCGCCATAGTAAAAAAATGGATTAGAACTTCGCGATTGCTCCGGCTCTGTATTTTTATGATTGAAAAACATCATAGAATCTCCTCATTCTTCAAAGCGGCTGTGGGGGAGCCGCTTCTGAAATTGGTATGACCTCAATTGTCATCATACCATATTCCGCGGGAAAAGTAAACACTTTTCCGTGAAAATTCCGAGAGAAGCCATGATTTTTCTCACATGGTACAGTTTTTTGAAAAAATATTGTGCAATACTTCCAAAATATAAGACCATTTTCTTTGTGTCAGGTACAATTGCAGCAGCAATCCAGAATCAGGTTCAGCAAAATATTTGCCGCACAGCAGCGGACACAGCCGCTGTCATCGAAGCCGCCGCCCATATAAGGCTGCTGCATTTGCTGGTAGGAGAAACCGGGGGATTCCAGCTGCTGTACCAGTTTCTGATATTCATAATTGTTGGGTTCCATTTGTGCAGCGGTTCTGGCATACTGGAGAGCCATAGCGTTGTTGCCGGCACCGGAATGTGCTACAGCAGAAACATAGTACCACTGGGCGTTCCGGTTGCTGATGCCTTCCAGTACGCGGACAGCTTCGGTAAATCTGCCGTTGCGAATGAAGTTTACGGCAGCCTGCAAGTGAACGCTGTTCTCGTCGCCGGCTCCCGCAGAGGTGTTCCGGTTGTAGAAGTCGCCATACCCGCCGGAGTTCTTGTGCTGGCGTTCGTCCATGATCGTCTGGTACGCCTGCTGGATCTGTTTGAACTTTTCTTCATACATTTTTGCATTGGGTTTGTCCACGTTGGCATCGGGGTGATATTTTCGGCTAAGGGCACGATAAGCCTTTTTCACTTCCTGATCGGTTGCGGTGCGGGGAATCCCCAGTACTTCATATGGATCCATGTTTTATTTCTCCTGTTCTTTCTTTTTCTGATAAAACTTTGTCCAGACACCGGCATATAAAATATTTCGCAGGATCTCTTCGTAGTGCAGAATGGGCAGCCGTTCAAATGCCGCCGCACAGGAAGACATCATCATTTGCAGCAGAGCCTCGCAGTTCTGCGAAAACTGCGGCTCGGTGGTGTCTGTCTGGTGAAAAGGGTTGTAGCACTGTTTTTTTCGGTCGTGTTCAAGATCGTCATAAGCGTCCAGCAGATAGATGAACTTTCCCAGATAAAATCCCACCTGCCGGAGCGTGTCTGCCCAGATGTCATCTTTCCAGACAAATAATTCACCCAGCATGGTGCCAAAGCAGCCTGCCGGAATTTCCGGATTGGATTCGTGATTCTGCTCCATTTCGTGCAGCTTTTCCAGTTGTGTGCGGACAACGCTGCACTTTTCCGGATACTGCTGTTGGATTTTCCGGTAGCTTCTGGAGAACATGCCGGCGGCGGCACGACGGGAGATCTTTCGCTCGTCGTTCCAGTCGTCCATGCACTTGTCACGAAACAGCAGAATGCTCATATCTGCGGCATAGTCTGTCACGGCACTTTGTATGTGTAGATTCTTGTGAAACGGGTGTGCAATACAGCGTTGTTCCGCCTTGGTTTCTTCCGGTTCATACAGACCGGTCAGCAGCAGGATCAGAAAAGTCATGTCATAGCTTAGCGTCCAGCGTGCCGCCGTACCGTGCCGCCGATGCAATGCCTCACAAAGTCCGCAGTAACAGCCATGGTAAATGTCATATTCCCGAAACCGCAGTTCCGGCTTGTATGCCCGAATGTACCCGTACATCGCTTAACTCCGTTTGATAAAGTGATTGCGGCAGTTCGGACAGGTGATCTCGATCTTTCCCTTGCCCTTGGGAACACGGACTTTCTGTCCGCACTGGGGGCACTGGAAGATCCGGTGTGTGTTGTCGCCGCTTTTCTTGCCGAAGAAGCCGCGGATCGGGGCAGTCAGTTCCAGAAACTTTGCGTTTTCTGCCTGCCGGCGTGCAATGTTCTTGGAAAAGATGCGGAAATAGGAATACACCAGCACTGCAATGGCAAGCAGATTAAAGATGCTGTTTGCCGCACTGCTTTTGTTGGAAAAAATGGCGACCAGCAGGAAAAACAGAAATACCCCGAAAAGGAATTTGTTCAGGGTATCGTTCCCGCCGTATCTGCCACGCATGAATTGCATCAGCCGTTCTCTGAAATTGGACATAGGGAAAACCTCCTTTTGTAAGGAAACAGGGTTGTCAAAAGTGTATTTCATATTATTATACCACACTCTTGCAGGAATGAAAAGCGGATTTTCCAAATTTTCATGCAATTTTCAGAAAAGGCAGTGCAATGCTTGCGCGGAAGCTGATGCCGAAAAAACAGCGGGAACGTTTTATCGCAGTAAAGCGGCTTTTTTCAAAGAATATTCAGAAATGCTTCTTGAAGCCGGAAAAGATTTCATGTTACAATAGAATTGCAATCAAATGTAAAGAAGCATGATGAAAGGAATGTGGTAAAGCATGGAATGGCTGGATATTTATGATGAGCACGGCAACCGAACCGGAAAAACAGCAGAACGCGGCACCTTTTTGTCTAAAGGGGAATATTTCCTGTGTGCCCATGTGATTCTGGAAAACACGGACGGTCTGTTCCTGATTCAGCAGCGTTCGGACACAAAGGCAACACGTCCCGGACAGTGGGACATTACTGCCGGTGCAGTGGGCTGCGGTGAAGTCAGTCTGGACGGTGCTTTGCGGGAGGCGAAAGAGGAGGTCGGACTGACACTTCCCAGAGAGAAGATGCAGTTCCTGTTTCGGGACAAACGCCGCAGCTGTTACCATGATGTGTACTATATACAGATTCCTTTTTCCCTGCAAGACTGCACCATGCAGGAATCAGAAGTGCAGGATCTGCGGCTGGTGACAGGGAAGGAACTGCTGGACTTGCTGGAACAAATGCCCCACCGTTCCCCGAATTATAAGCGGCGGCTGACAGAATTCCTGTCCCACCGGAGCTGAAATTGATCTTCTGAAACACCGTGAAAATGGAAAATCCTGATTTGTTCTCATATTTTTTTGAAAATCGAAAAAAATATCCGGATTAGGGTATTGTAAAATGTCAGAAAAGGTGGTATAATAAATAAAGGCGTGCCAAAGGAGAAAAGATTTTAGGAAAATACTGCCATAGCCTGTGCGGTGTTGTCCTGGGGGAACGCCGAATATAACAGCCGATATTTATATGGACGGCTGTGGAACGGAAAGGATCGCTATGAAAAAAATTTCAATTGTGGTACCGTGTTATAATGAACAGGAAGTATTGCCACTTTTTTACATAGAAATTCAGAAAGTGATGCAGCAGATTCAGGAAGAACATGCAGATACCGAATTTGAACTGTTGTTTATCAATGACGGCTCCCGTGACGGAACACTGGCAAAGCTGCGGGAACTGGCGAAACAGGACGAACGCGTTCGCTACATTTCGTTTTCCCGTAATTTTGGAAAAGAATCCGGTATGTATGCTGGCTTGGAAAATGCCACCGGAGATTATGTGGTCATCATGGACGCGGACTTGCAGCACCCGCCGGCATTCCTGCCGAAAATGTATAACATTGTTTTAAGCGGCGAATATGACTGTGCCACGACCCGCCGCGTCAGCCGAAAAGGGGAGCCGAAATTGCTTTCGTGGTTCTCCCGCAAGTTCTACAAGATCATGAAGCGGATTTCGCAGACGGAAATTGTGGACGGTGCACAGGATTTTCGCTTTATGACACGGCAGATGGTAGACTCTATTCTGGCTATGAAAGAGTATAACCGGTTTTCCAAAGGCATTTTCAGCTGGGTGGGATTCCGCACCAAATATATTGAATACGAGAATGTGGAACGTGCAGCAGGTACCAGCACGTGGTCTTTCTGGAAACTGTTCCGCTATGCACTGGACGGCTTCTTTGCGTTTTCCACGGCACCGCTGACAATTTCTTCGATCCTCGGCGTGGCAAGCTGTCTGATTGCATTTATCATGATTATTGTCATCATCATCAAAAAGCTGGCATTCGGTGATCCGGTGCAGGGCTTTGCCACTTTGATCTGTGCAATTTTCTTCATGGGCGGCTTGCAGCTGTTCTGTGTGGGCATTGCTGGTCAGTATCTGGCAAAAACCTATCTGGAAACCAAAAAACGCCCGATCTATCTGGTACAGGAAACTGAAAAAGATGCCCGCAAGGATATGGATACTGCGGCAGGAGAACAGTAAATGAACAAACATACCCGTCTGGCGGTAGGCATTCTCGTATTGGTTCTGGTGCTTCTGATCGTGGCAACTGTCAGCTTTTCGGTAAACATCTCCAAAAAGTCTGCCGGCTCTCAGAACAGTACTTTTGACACGGGAACGAATTCCAACGGCAATGTCATTGTAGAGGGGGACGATCATCTCTACGGTGTGTCCGATGCGGCAGGCAACCTGATTCTGGAACCGGAATGGAAAGAACTGCATTTTATCGGTTCGGATTACCTTTCTGCCGTACAGGAAAATGCTGACAGCAATTGTGTTGGTGTGCTGGATCTGGACGGCAACGTGGTCGCTCCTTTCGTCTATGACCATGTGGAGGCGTTGACAGATTCCTATTATCTGGCGGTGCTGGCGGAAAACCAGCAGGTGGTGTTGTATGACCACGATTTCCGTGCAGCAGATGCTATGGTCTGGGACAGCAGCACATGGGAAAAACCATTGCTGACAGTCACCAGTGGGGAAGATTCGTTTCAGTTCTCTCTGGAAAAAGAGATCCTCCAGCTGGTACAGTGTGACCTTGCACGGAAAACGGAAAAGATTTCGTTTTCTGTCCATGCTGAAAAAGTACATGCCGGGCTGCTGCTGCCAGAAGAATGGAGCAGCAGTGCCGATCAGACAGCGGCGTTTCTGGATATGGTGAAAATGCAGGATTTTTCCAAACTGCAGGACCTTACCGGACAGGATCATGAGAATGCTGTTCTGGGCAATATCGCTCCGGCGGATACTAAGGTGACCCGTATGGATTCTGACGTGTATTTGCAGGCAGAACAAAACGAGGCGGGAAAACTGATTCTGACATGGCAGATCGGGCTGACGCTCCGCAATGCGGAAAATACGTCGGAAAATAAGACACTGACGTTCAAGATGGAAAAGAACGGAAAAGAAACATGGGTGATAACAGAGGCGAAGCTTTCTTGATTCGCATTCTGCTTTCATAAACCGGCGGGGCATACTGCCTTGCCGCAACAGCACACCGGCTTGCAACAAGCGGTGTGTAACTCTGATTCAGGAGGAATACATATGTCAAAAAAAGTAGCAGTGATCATGGGCAGTGACAGCGATCTGCCGGTAGTAAAGGGTGCACTGGACGAACTGGACAAGTTCGGGATCCCGTATGAAGTGCATGTCATGTCCGCACACCGGACACCGGCACTGGCTGCGGAATTTGCCGGAAACGCGAAGAAAAACGGCTTCGGCGTGATTTTGTCCGCCGCGGGAAAGGCTGCACATCTGGGCGGCGTTCTGGCGGCACATACCACGCTGCCGGTGATCGGCATTCCGGTCAAGTCTTCTACACTGGACGGGCTGGACGCATTGCTGGCAACCGTACAGATGCCGAAGGGCATTCCGGTGGCAACTGTCGCAATCGACGGGGCAGCCAATGCCGCAATTCTGGCAGCACAGATGCTGGCACTGTCTGATCCGGAAATCGACGCAAAGCTGGAACAGATGAAAGCAGACATGGAACAGGGCGTAAAGGCAAAAGACGCAAAAATTTCAGCAGAATACAGTAACTGCTGATTTCATAATGATATAAATTTAATTTTTTGGAGGAACAGAAAATGGCTGATTGGAAAAAAACAGAACAGCTCTATGAGGGCAAGGCAAAGAAAGTATTCGCAACCGAGAATCCGGAAGTTGTGATCGTAGACTATAAGGACGATGCAACTGCATTCAACGGCGAAAAGAAGGGCACGATCGTTGGCAAGGGTGTTATTAACAACCGTATGTCCAACTACATCATGAAGCAGCTGGAAAAGGAAGGCGTTCCGACTCATCTGGTAGAGGAACTGAGCGACCGTGAAACTGCTGTAAAGAAGGTTTCTATCGTACCGCTGGAAGTTATTGTCCGCAACGTTGCAGCCGGCAGCTTCTCCAAGCGTATGGGCGTAGAAGAAGGCAAAGATCTGCTGTGCCCGATTCTGGAATTCAGCTACAAGTGTGACGAACTGAACGACCCGTTTATCAATGATGACTATGCACTGGCACTGGGTCTGGCAACACAGGAAGAAATCGACACGATCAAGAATTACACCCGCAAGGTCAACGAAGTTCTGAAGAAGTTCTTCCTGTCTATCGGCATTCGTCTGATCGATTTCAAGATCGAATTCGGCCGTCTGTCTGACGGCACAATCATTCTGGCAGATGAGATCTCTCCGGATACCTGCCGTCTGTGGGACGTAAAGACCAACGAGAAGCTGGATAAGGACCGTTTCCGCAGAGATATGGGCGGTACAGAAGAAGCTTATCAGGAAGTTATGAAGCGGATCTTTGGAGAATAATTCATGGGTGGCTTTTTTGGTGCAGTTTCAGCAAACGACTGCGTTCTCGACGTATTTTATGGGACGGACTATCATTCACATCTGGGGACACGACGCGGCGGTATGACATCCTATTCTGCGGAACTGGGATTCCAGCGGAATATTCACAGCATTGAAAACTCGCCTTTCCGGACAAAGTTCGAAAAGGACGTGGAAAAAATGCGGGGCAATATCTGCATCGGCTGTATCAGTGATACAGATCCCCAGCCGATCATGGTGCGTTCCAAACTGGGGCTTTATGCAGTTTGCTCGATCGGCATTATTCAGAATGCAAAGGCACTTTCCGAAGAACTTCTGGAAAGTGGCTGTGCGAACTTTGAAACCATGAGCAGCGGTAACATCAACTCCGGCGGTCTGATCGGTGCGTTGATCGCACAGAAGCCGACCTTCGTGGAGGGGATCCGCTATGCTCAAAGTAAAATTGAAGGTACCATGTCTTTGGTCATCATGACAGAGGACTCCATTATCTGTGCAAGGGATCGGGCAGGAAAGCTGCCAATTCTGATCGGAAAGCGTTCAGACGGCTACTGCTTCTCGTTCGAATCCTTTGCGTACCAGAAACTGGGATATGAAACCTGCCACGAACTGAAGGCAGGGGAGATCACCTGTCTGACTAAGGACGGCTACGAAGTTCTCTATGAGGGAACGGAGGAGATGAAGATCTGTACCTTCCTCTGGACGTATTACGGGTATCCCACCGCCTGCTACGAGGGCGTGAATGTAGAAGTGATGCGTACCAAAAACGGTGAGATCATGGCGGAGAACGATATGAAAAACGGAAAGCTTCCGGACGTGGATTATGTCTGCGGCATTCCGGATTCCGGCGTTCCCCACGCCATTGGTTACGCCAACCGAAGCGGCATTCCATTTGCAAGACCGTTTATCAAGTATACACCCACATGGCCGAGAAGCTTCATGCCAGCCAATCAGTCCATGCGGAATCGGGTTGCAAAAATGAAGCTGATTCCTGTTCCGGAACTCATTCGGGGCAAGAAACTTCTTTTCGTAGATGACAGCATTGTTAGGGGCACACAGATGCGGGAAACGGTTGAGTTTCTCTATGAAAACGGTGCGAAGGAAGTCCACATGCGGTCTGCCTGTCCGCCGATTATGTACGGCTGTAAATATCTGAACTTCTCCAGAAGCACTTCGGAGATGGAACTGATCGCACGCCAGATCATTGATGAAAATGAGGGCGTTGCCGGTTTGCAGCATATTGACGAGTACAGCAACTCTAACACAGAGCGTGGAAAGCTGCTTCGGGACGAAATCTGTCGGCGTCTGCAACTGACGTCATTGGAATTTCAATCGCTGGAAGGCACGATTCGTGCCGTAGGAAAACCCGACTGTCAGCTCTGTTCGTATTGCTGGAACGGAAGGGAATGATTGTATTGAAGACAGGACTGCATGAGGAATGCGGTGTGTTTGGTGTTTATTCACCGCACACCACAGACGTTGCGGCGATGACATATGTTGCACTGTATGCACTTCAGCACAGAGGGCAGGAAAGCTGCGGGATCGTGGTAAACGATCGTGGCGTTTTCTCGCATCATAAGGATCTGGGATTGGTGCCGGAGGTATTTAACCGCAGTCAGATCGAAAAACTCGGACAAGGGAACATTTCGATCGGACATGTGCGGTATTCCACAACCGGAAAGCCGAGCCGTTCCAATGCACAGCCCATTGTGGTCCGCCATGTAAAAGGTCCCATGTCGATTGCCCATAACGGCAATCTGGTCAATGCACATGAGCTGCGGAGAAAGTATGAACTGCGTGGTGCGATTTTTCATACCACCAACGATACTGAAGTGATCTCCTATGCGGTGACGGAACAAAGACTGGAGCGTTCTTCTATTGAAGAAGCTGTGGAATACGCCATGTATGACCTGAAAGGTGCTTATTCCCTGGTCGTTATGTCCCCGCAGAAGCTGATCGCTGCCAGAGATCCCAACGGCTTCCGTCCTCTCTGTATGGGACGGCGGAAAGACGGCAGTATCGTATTTGCTTCGGAAACCTGTGCACTGGACAGCGTAGAGGCTGAGTTCGAACGGGAACTGGATCCCGGCGAAATTGTTATTGCAGACAGCGACGGCGTTCGCTCTGTCCGGACACACTGCGGACAGAAGCCCTCTTTGTGCGTGTTTGAGTATGTGTACTTTGCTCGTCCGGATTCTGTCATCAATGGCTGTACCGTACACGATGCCCGCATTCGTGCCGGAAAGCTGCTCTGGAAAGAGCATCCGGTAGAAGCGGATGTAGTTATTGGTGTACCGGACAGCGGACTGGATGCCGCACTGGGGCTGTCACAGGCTTCTGGAATCCCATATGAAGTCGGCTTTATCAAGAACCGCTATGTCGGCAGAACCTTTATTCAGCCCAATCAGAAGATGCGGACGGATTCCGTGCGGATCAAGCTGAATGTGGTAAAAAGCGTTGTGGCAGGCAAGCGTGTTATTCTGGTAGATGACAGTATTGTCCGCGGAACGACCTGCCAGCGGATCGTCAGTCTGCTGCGGGAAGCTGGTGCAACGGAAGTACATATGCGGATCTCCTGTCCGCCGTTTACAAATCCGTGCCATTTCGGCGTGGACATTGACAGTAAGGAAAATCTGATCGCATGCCAGATGACCATTCCGGAGATCTGTGAACATATCGGAGCAGATACACTGGGGTATCTGAGCATAGAAGGTGTGCAGTCGCTGGCAACGCCGGACATGACACCGCAGACTGGTTTTTGTACAGCATGTTTCACCGGCAATTATCCTATCGAAGTGCCGAAGGAAATGCCGAAAGATAAATTTGAAAAGAAGATAGGCGAATGATCGGGAAATTGCGAAAGGCGGTTTCCTGCGGCGGTTCCGTATCGGATTCGCCCGACAAACTTTGGAGGTAACACATAAATGGAAAGCTATTCGGAAAGCTATAAAAAGGCAGGCGTAGACGTCACTGCCGGTTACAAGGCGGTGGAGTTGATGAAGTCCCATATTGCCAGAACCATGACAGCAAATGTGCTGACAGACATTGGCGGCTTCGGCGGTCTGTATGCACTGGATGTGGCAGGAATGCAGCAGCCGGTACTGGTTTCCGGTACAGACGGCGTAGGAACAAAGCTGAAAATCGCCTTTCTCATGGATAAGCATACTACCATTGGTATCGACTGTGTGGCAATGTGCGTCAATGATATTATCTGCTGCGGTGCAAAGCCTCAGTTCTTCCTGGACTATATTGCACTGGGCAAGAACGTTCCGGAAAAGGTCGCATCGATCGTTTCCGGTGTGGCAGAGGGCTGCGTACAGTCCGGCTGTGCACTGGTCGGCGGCGAAACTGCCGAGATGCCGGGCTTCTATCCGGAAGATGAATACGATGTTGCCGGTTTTGCCGTTGGTGTCGTAGATAAGAGCAAGATCCTGAACATGGACAGCCAGAAGGAAGGCGATGTGCTGATCGCAATGCAGTCCAGCGGCGTACATTCCAACGGATTCTCTCTGATCCGGAACGTATTCACAGTCAACGAACAGAATCTGGCTCGTCACTTCTCTGATCTGGGCACCACACTGGGCGACTGCCTGCTGACACCGACCAAGATCTATGTCAACGCGATTCAGCAGTTGCTGGCAGAGGTACAGCCGAAGTCTATCGCTCACATCACCGGCGGCGGTTTCTATGAGAACATTCCGCGGGCACTGAAGAAGGGTCTGTCTGCAAAGATCGACCGCAGCGACGTGCAGGTTCTGCCGATCTTCGACCTGATCGCAAAGACTGGTAAGATTCCGGAACACGACATGTTCAACACCTTTAATATGGGGGTCGGCATGATGGTATGCGTGGCTCAGGAAGATGCAGATAAGGCGATCCGCATTCTGAATGCAGCAGGGGAACATGCCTATGTGCTGGGCGAACTGGTTGCATCTGATGAGGGCGTGATCCTCAAGTAATAGAAAGAGGCAGAGCAAAATGAAAAATATTGTTGTGCTGGTTTCCGGCGGCGGAACGAATTTGCAGGCATTGATCGATGCACAGAAAAACGGGAAGATTCCGAACGGAAAAATCACCTGTGTGATTTCCTCCAATCCGGACGCATACGCACTGACCAGAGCCAAAGAAAACGGCATTGGCACTCGCGTTATCGTCCCGAAAGAATTTGCATCTCGTGAAATGTACAGCAAGGCACTGCTGGAAGCACTGTTTCAGGAATATGCCGATCTGATCGTACTGGCAGGCTTCATGACCATTCTGGATCAGTCGATCATTCGGGCATATCATAATCAGATCATCAACGTGCACCCGTCTTTGATCCCGTCCTTTTGCGGAGAGGGATTCTACGGACTGCGTGTACACGAGGCAGCTTTGGCACGGGGCGTGAAGTTTACCGGTGCGACAGTGCACTTCGTCAACGAAGTCGCCGATGACGGGCCGATCATTTTACAGCAGCCCGTTGCCGTATTTCCGGACGACACACCGGAAGTGCTACAAAAGCGTGTCATGGAACAAGCAGAGTGGCAGATTCTGCCGCAGGCAGTGAACCTGTTCTGCAACGGACAGTTAGAAGTTCGAGAGAAAACCGTATTCATTAAGCAGTAAAGGCAATATCAGTAGGAGGAAATTATGAAGATTGCATCATTGCAGCAGGAATTGCAGCAGAATTCTTATCCGGGTCGCGGCATTGTGCTGGGACGTTCGGAGGACGGAGCGTATGCGGTTTCTGCATACTTTATCATGGGAAGAAGTGAAAACAGTCGGAACCGCGTTTTCGTAGAGGACGGTGCAGGTATCCGCACACAGGCATTTGACCCGTCGAAAATGGTAGACCCGAGTCTGATTATCTACGCACCGGTTCGCGTTCTGGGAGATTATACCATTGTGACCAATGGTGACCAGACAGACACTGTGTATGATTTGATGCAGGCTGGGAAAACTTTTGAGGAATCCCTGCGGACCCGTGAGTTCGAACCGGACGCACCGAACTACACTCCGCGTATCTCCGGACTGATCGACCAGAGCAACAACGGCTTTTCCTATGCACTGTCTATTCTGAAAAGTGCAGACGGCGATCCTTCCTCCTGCCAGAGATATACATTCTCCTATTCTAATCCCATTGCCGGCGTTGGACATTTCATTCACACCTATGAGGGTGATGGAAATCCGCTGCCGAGCTTTTCCGGCGAACCGCAGAAAATTGCGGTTTCCGGTGACATCGATGCGTTCACAGAAATGCTGTGGAACAGCCTGAATGCGGAGAACAAGGTTTCTCTGTTTGTTCGGTACATCGACCTCAAGACCAAGAAAACTGAAACCAGAATTGTAAACAAGAATCAGTAAGGAGGCACTTTCATGGCTAGTGAAATGCAATTAAAATACGGCTGTAATCCGAATCAGAAGCCGTCCCGCATCTATATGGAGGACGGCAGCGATCTGCCGATCACTGTACTGAACGGCAAGCCGGGCTATATCAATCTGCTGGACGCTTTCAATGGCTGGCAGCTGGTATCGGAACTGAAAGAAGCAACCGGCATGTGTGCGGCAACTTCTTTCAAGCACGTTTCTCCGGCAGGTGCCGCAGTTGGTGCACCGCTGTCTGATACCCTGAAGAAGATCTATTTCGTAGATGATCTGGGTGAACTCTCTCCGCTGGCGTGTGCTTATGCCCGTGCCCGCGGTGCAGACCGTATGTCTTCTTACGGTGACTTTATCGCTCTGTCTGACGTTTGCGACGTGTCCACTGCAAAGATGATCCAGCGGGAAGTTTCCGACGGTATCATTGCACCGGGCTATGAGCCGGAGGCACTGGAAATCCTCAAGTCCAAGCGGAAGGGTACCTATAATATCATTCAGATCGATCCGGCATACCGTCCGGCAGAACTGGAACGGAAGCAGGTATTTGGTGTTACTTTTGAACAGGGACATAACTTCCTGAAGATCGACAAGGAAATGCTGTCCAATGTTGTTACCGACAACAAGGAAATTCCGGAAAAGTATCAGAGAGATCTGCTGATTTCCCTGATTACGCTGAAGTATACCCAGTCTAACTCTGTATGCTATGTCAAGGACGGTCAGGCAATCGGTATCGGTGCCGGACAGCAGTCCCGTATCCACTGCACACGTCTTGCCGGCAATAAGGCAGACATCTGGTGGCTGCGTCAGCATCCCAAGGTTATGGGCTTGCAGTTCGTAGACGGTATCCGCCGTCCGGATCGTGACAATGCAATTGACGTGTACATTTCTGATGAATATATGGACGTGCTGGCAGAAGGTGCATGGCAGAATACATTCAAGGTAAAGCCGGAAGTGTTCACCAAGGAAGAACAGCAGGCATGGCTGGCACAGAACACAGAGGTTTGCCTCGGTTCTGACGCATTCTTCCCCTTCGGCGACAACATCGAACGTGCTCACAAGAGCGGCGTGCAGTACATCGCAGAGCCGGGCGGTTCGATTCGTGATGACCATGTTATTGCAACATGCAATAAGTACAATATGGCACTGGCGTTCACAGGCATTCGTCTGTTCCATCACTGATCGCAGGAGGAAGACAGCATGAAGATTTTAGTGGTTGGCGGCGGCGGACGGGAACACGCCATCGTCATGAAACTGGCAGAGAGCCCGCAGGTCGAGGCACTTTACTGTGCACCAGGCAACGGCGGCATTGCCAAGTATGCGAAGTGTTTTCCGGTAAAGGCAACCGATATTGACGGTATGGTCAAGCTGGCAAAGGAACTGGCAGTGGATCTGGTGTTTGTTGCACCGGACGATCCGCTGGTACTGGGCATGGCAGATGCGATGCAGGCAGAAGGCTTCATGACCTTTGGACCGAAGAAAAACGCAGCGATTCTGGAGGGCAGCAAGGTGTTCTCCAAGGAACTGATGCAGAAGTATCACATTCCGACTGCGGAATATCGTGTATTTGACAAGCCGCAGGAAGCTGAAGCTTACCTGAAAGAGAAGAACGAATATCCCACAGTTATCAAAGCAGATGGTCTTGCACTGGGAAAAGGCGTTGTCATTGCCCAGAATGAACAGGAAGCTTTTGATGCGATCGCATCGATCATGGAAGACAAGATCTTCGGGGAAAGCGGTTCCAAGGTTGTCATCGAAGAATTCCTGACTGGTCCGGAAGTTTCTGTGCTTAGCTTCACAGACGGCAAAACTGTTAAGCCGATGGTTTCTTCCATGGATCACAAGCGTGCACTGGACGGCGATCAGGGTCTGAACACCGGCGGCATGGGCACTGTTGCCCCGAACCCGTACTACACACCGGAAATTGCACAGCAGTGTATGGATACCATTTTCCTGCCCACCATTCGTGCGATGCAGGAGGAGGGCAGACCGTTCACCGGCTGTCTGTATTTCGGACTGATGCTGACACCCAAGGGACCGAAGGTCATCGAGTATAACTGCCGGTTCGGCGATCCGGAAACACAGGTAGTTCTGCCGCTGCTGGATACCGATCTGGTAGACATTATGCTGGCGATCTGGAATGGTACATTGGATCAGCTGGACATTCAGTGGAAAGACGGCTGTGCAGCCTGCGTCGTTATGGCAAGCGGCGGCTATCCGAAAAAGTATGCTACCGGTCTTCCGATCGCTGGTCTGGACGAAAACGGACAGACTGCAAACTGCTTTGTTTACCATGCAGGCACCAAGCTGGACGGGGACACATTCCTGACAGCCGGCGGTCGTGTATTGGGCGTTACAGCAACTGCGGCAACTCTGCCGGAGGCACTGGACACTGCTTATGCAGGTGTTAAAACCATCTCGTTCCAAGATGCACATTACCGGAAGGACATCGGACAGCGTGCACTGAAGGCACTGTCTTAATACATCAATTGTAATGGAAAATCAACACTCGGAGGCGTTGTATGAATTGTCGTTTACCTGTACTGCGGGAAAAAACTGCAAAGTTAACAACGTCGCCGGGTGTTTATTTGATGAAAGATCAGAAGTCTGAGATCATCTATATCGGAAAAGCAAAGAATCTGAAAAATCGTGTGACAAGTTATTTTCGGGAGTCAGCCGACCATACCCCCAAAGTGGCAAGTATGGTGGAGCATGTATATGACTACGATTTTATTGTCACCGACTCGGAATATGAAGCCCTTGTTCTGGAATGCAGCCTGATCAAACAGCACCAGCCGAAATATAACATTCTGCTGAAAGATGACAAGGGGTACACCTATCTCTGCTTTTCTGAAGAGCCGTATCCCAGACTGACGGTAGAGAAAAACAAGAAGAAAGCCGGCACCTATCTGGGACCTTATATGAGTGGCTATGTGGCACGGGAAGCTGCCAAAGAGGCAAACCGTGTATTTCAGCTGCCCACGTGCCGCAAACGTTTTCCGGAGGATTTCAAAAAGACACGCCCCTGCCTGAACTATCACATCAAGCAGTGCATGGGCGTTTGCCGCGGCTGCATTTCGCAAAAAGATTATGCAGAAGTGATTCAGCAGGCGAAAGCGTATATCCAGATGGGCAGCACGGATTCCGTAAAGCGAATGCAGGAGGAAATGGAGCGTGCAGCAGAAGCACTGGACTTTGAACGTGCGGCAATGCTGCGGGATCGGATCGCCGCAGTGACCAAAGCCGGAGAAACCCAGAAGATCATGGATGCGGCTCTGGAAGAAGCCGACGTGATCGCCATGGCGGAACATATGGGTACCCAGTGTGTGTCCATTCTGCGGTATCGCGGCAGACGGCTTTTTGATAAGGAAACGTTCTTTTTTCAGGAAAACGCCTCCCGCGAAGAAGTCATGGACTCCTACCTGACACAGTACTATGAACATCACCGCGGGGAGATTCCCAAAAATATCGTGCTGGAATTTGCCATGCCCGATCCGGAGATGTACGAGCAGCTGTTCACCAATTTTGCCGGCAGACGGGTGCATATCACCGTTCCCCAACGTGGAACGCTGTGCCAGTTTGTGCAGCTTTCCCGCAATAACGCCAACGAGGAACTGGCAATTCGCTTCAATCGGACGGGCAGGGAAGTGCAGGCACTGGAGGAACTGGGAGCCGTGCTGGGATTACCCCAGCCGCCGCAGTATATCGAAGCCTACGACATTTCCAATCTCTCCTCCACCTCTATGGTCTGCGGCATGGTGGTATTTGAAAACGGCAGACCGCTGAAAAAAGCCTATAAACGTTTTCGCATGAAAGAGCATGTCACACAGGACGACTATGCCTGTATGAAAGAAGCCCTGACCAGACGGCTGAAACACTATCTGGCACAGGACGAGGAGGGCTTTTCCAGACTGCCGGACTTGATTCTGCTGGACGGCGGACAGGGACATGTGAACACGATTGCACCAGTAATCAGCGGCTTCGGGCTGCACATTCCGGTGTTCGGCATGGTGAAAGACCAGAAGCACCGCACCCGTGCCATTTCCAGTGCCGGCGGAGAAATCTCTCTGTCTGCCAATCGTTCTGCATTCCACCTGCTGACGCAGATACAGGACGAAGTGCACCGTTACTCCGTGGCGTATATGCACAGCATTCACGTCAAGTCCTCATATCAGATGGAACTGACAAAAGTCCGTGGCATCGGGGAGAAAAAGGCACAGAAGCTGCTGCTCCGATTCAAGACACTGGCGAATCTGAAACAGGCAACACTGGAGGAACTGGAAACCACTGCCGGCATCAATCGGGCAACTGCTGAGGAGCTCTACGGCGTGATTCAGGAGATGACCGGCGGAAATTCTACAGGGTAAATAAAGGCAATCCCGCACAAAGAGCGTCTGGCGACTTTGCACGCCATCTGCTTGCAAA
>ERZ773200.1256-NODE-1256-length-22221-cov-7.121312_pt1 | contig 22221 bp, 17 predicted proteins | sample MGYA00581008_ERZ773200 | MGnify/ENA primary metagenome ERZ773200 (study PRJEB29015, sample SAMEA2737770) | human gut metagenome | biome: human gut; feature: human-associated habitat; material: faeces | place: China | collected 2012 ... | reverse complement strand
GAGCAAAATCATTATCCGAAGCATTGTTGCTGTCAATGCTGTTGTTGATTGCAAGAAAACGGACATCTTTCTGCGGAAACAGAATTTCCGTATAAAATCCGACTTGCAGATAGTTTCGCCCTAATCGGCTCATATCCTTAACAATCAATGTTCCGACATTGCCTGCTTCAACTTCTTTTATCAAAGACTGAAAGCCTGGGCGATTGAAATTTACACCCGAAAAACCATCGTCAGTAAAATGGCGGATGTTCTCAAAGCCATTTCTACGGGCATAATCTTCGAGGTATTTTTTCTGATTGGTAATGGAATTACTCTCGCCATTCAGGTCATCATCTCTTGATAATCTCTCATAAAGTGCTGTAATCTTTGAAGTCCTTGACATTCTCTTAACCTCCTTCCTTATGTATTTTCAATTTAGGACAGTTAATTTTATCGTCCTATTAAAGTATAGCCCTCCGGCGTAAGCTCAATAGTAGTTACTGTTTCGCCGTATTGAGCCGCCCAACTGTCAAAATTGACATAACCGTACTCTCTCAATAAATCGTACTGCAAGTATCGTTGCATTGTGTAAAGCTCAATCATTGAATTGCTTATCGGTGTACCCGTAGCAAAGGTTATACCCTTGCTGTCTGTAAGCTCGTCAAGGTATTGGCACTTCATAAACATATCACTTGACTTGTTTGCCTCAACCTGTGATATACCGCCTACATTTCGCATTTTTGAATACACAAAAAGGTTTTTGTAGTAGTGTGCCTCATCAACGAAAAGGCGGTCAACACCGAGTTCTTCAAAGGTTACTACATCGTCCTTGTCGCTTTGGTCATTGAGCTTTTTAAGTTTAGTCTCAAGCCTTGTTTTCGTAGCCTCCAACTGCTTGACGGAAAACCTTTCGCCGTTGCTTGCCTTTAATTCGGAAATGCCTTCAATAATTTCATCAATTTGTTTTTGCAGAGTAAACATCTGTCTGCCTACGCTTACGGGTATCTTTTCAAACTGCGAATGACCGATTATAATTGCGTGATAATCTCCCGTTGCAATCCTGCCGCAAAACTTCTTTCTGTTCTTTGTTTCAAAGTCCTTTTTAGTTGTGGCAAGTATCTTTGCAGAAGGATAAAGAGTTAAAAATTCACTTGCCCATTGTGATACAAGATGGTTAGGTACAACAAATAAAGACTTGGAGCATAAACCAAGTCTTTTACTTTCCATAGCTGTTGCAGCCATAGTGTATGTTTTGCCTGCACCTACGCAATGAGCGAGGAGCGTATTGCCTCCGTAAAGTCCTCTTGCAACTGCGTCCTGCTGGTGCTTTCTTAAAGTGATTTCCGGATTCATTCCCTCAAAAACTATATGACTTCCGTCATACTCACGAGGACGAATACTGTTAAACTTTTCGTTGTAGAGCTTGCAGAGATATTCACGCCGTTCGGGGTCTTTCCATATCCAATCTTTGAAAGCCTGCTTGATAAGCTCTTGTTTAGATTGTGCTATGGCAGTTTCTTTTTTGTTGAGTATTGCAACTCTTTTTCCGTTCTCGTCCTCCTCATAATCAAAGACACGAACATTACGAAGATTAAGCGTTGCCTCAAGAATATGAAAAGCGTTTTTTCTGCTTGTGCCGTATTTTTGAGTGACGGTAAGATTTGTGTTATCAGCCGCCTTGTGTTCTATATTCCATACATTAGCAAGTTCATTGTAATGCACTTTAATTGCTCCTCTTGCATAATAAGATGTATTAAAGGTTTCATACATAAACTTGTTAATGATTTCAATAGGCAACCAAGTAACACCGAGATGTACTTCAATTTCGGTTGCTTTTAAGTCAACAGGCTGTACCTTTTCGAGAGCATCAACATTAACCGCAAATCTATCGTCATTTTCGGCTATCTCTCTTGCCTGACGGAGCTTTCTGCGAACATTACCCGACAGGTATTCATCAGCAGGTAAATATTTTGGTACACCCTTGTTGTTTTCGTCATAATTGGGGTTAAGGAAGATTACGCCGTTCAAATCAGCGAATATCTCCTCCTCGCTCTTGCCTGTGAGCTGACATATAAAGGGCATATCAATTTTTGCTTTTTCGCCTATTGAGATACCGTAAGCCTCAATGGAGGTATCTGCGTGGGTTTTAGCAATATGCGGTTGAATGGTTCGTTTTGTGAATATATCCGCCTTGCGTTCAAATTCGTCATTCTTGAATACTTCAAGAGAACAGATAAGGAAATATGAGCTGTCATCGGAAAAGGCGGTTGAGTTACCTCTACTGTTGATATATCCGTACTTTTTAACGAATTTATCATATATTTCGTTAAGTCTGTGTTGTTCTTTTTCAATATCATAGTCGGGGTAATCATTGGTCTGCATTTCAAGAAGATTTTTAACACAGTCCCTTATTTCAATCATACCCTTAATTCTGTTCTTACCTGTTTCGGAGGTTTCTACCTCTCGCATAACAGAGTTTTCTCGGTAATAGATAGTGCCGTCCACAACAGTATAAGAATAGTTGCGAACATTCGGGTCGGCAGGGATAAAGTTCACCTTGTTTTCCTCAACATCTTCAATAGTGTATTCCGTGATTTCGCCATTTATGTTTTGTACGGCAATATCTAGCTGTTCCTCAAGAGTTCTGTCCTCATAGGCTTTACAGGCACTTTCAGGCTTAAATCTTCCTGATTGCATAACCATTTCGCCGAGTACCATATCGGGATGCTCAACAAAATACTTATTCATTCGTATTCCGTTAGCATCTTCATCAAGAAATAACCAATCAGGTTCAATATCAACAACTCTGTCTCTTTTTTGAAGAATAAGAATATCCGATGTTACCTCTGTACCAGCGTTGCCCTTAAAAGTGTTGTCAGGAAGTCTTATGGCACCGAGAAGCTCTGCTCTCTGTGCAATATATCTACGCACGTCGGAGCTTTCTTTGTCCATAGTACCTTTGGAAGTTACAAGACACATAACTCCACCCGGTCTTAACTTATCAAGGGACTTGGCAAAGAAGTAATCGTGGATAAGGAAATGGTACTTATCGTACTTTTTATCGGCAAGTGAAAAATCTCCGAAAGGCACATTGCCCACTACTACATCAAAGAAGCTGTCGGGAAGTTCAGCCTTTTCAAAAGGAGCCGTCATAATAGATGACTTTTGATAAAGCTGTTGTGAGATACCTGCCGAGATATTGTCAATCTCAACACCGTAGATTTTACTGTCCTGCATATTTTGAGGGAGCATACCGATAAAATTACCGATTGCACAACACGGCTCCAAGATATTACCTTGCTTAAAGCCTAATTTATCAAGTGCTTTGTAGATAGCAGATATAACAGGTTGTGGGGTATAAAAGGCTGTCAGCGTACTTCTTCTTGCCGCCTCATATTCGGTAGGCGAAAGGGCAGTATATAATTCCCGAAATTCGTCTGCCCACGCATCGTTGTTTTCGTCAAATGCCTCTGAAATACCACCCCAACCGACATAGCCTGATAAAATCTCTTGTTCTTCAGGTGTTGCAAAGCGATTGTCAAATTCGCACTCTTTAAGAACTCGGATAGCCTCCATATTTCTACGAAAACGCTCTTTTTTACCAACTGTTTCAATTTCTTTTTCGGCAAAGTTATAATTGTGTCTGTCGGCAATCGGTATCTCAGGGTGCAAATCAAAGGTATATGCGTTTGCTTTCGGCGGTGCTTGAAATGTAGGCTCTATACTAATGTTTTGCTCCTCTTTTTCATTTTCGTCTTCGGAATAATCGGAAACATACCAAATTGTTTTCCTTTCGTCATTTCCAAGAGAAGATACTGCAATTTTATATCCCTTATCCGCCAAATGTTTCATATACTTATCAAGCGAATGTTTAGGAAAACCGCACATTGCAATGCGTTCGCCTGTATTTTCATTTATGTGTCTGCCTGTTAAAACGAGGTCAAGCTCATTAGCGACTTTTACTGCGTCTTGTTCAAAGGCTTCATAAAAATCGCCCTGCTGATAGAAAACAATAGCCTGAGGGGTTTCTGCCTTGATTTCACGGTATTCGGTAAGCCATTCAGGTAAGACAGTTTTATTTTCGGCAGCCTTACTGAATTTGCTTGTAAATGTATGCGGTGGCTTTTGCTCTGCCTTTTCAGGCACCCTATACGGAGCATAAGTACCGTTTTTGAAAGCTACAAAATCATCATATTCCTGTTTACGATACTTATAGCCGTTGTAATCCTCGCCCATCAAAGCCATTGCATCAGACATCATTTTTTCAATGTTGTCAAGCTCCTGCGGATTATCGAGCTTGTCACGAACTACATAGCTTATATTGTATGTTTCGGTTTCCTTTGGGTACGGTTTAGCATATTCATCAGGCAGGTCATTGAAAAAGCTCTCGACTGAATATGATATATCTCTTTTGTATATGTTCTGCAATTCGTCAAAGTCGCTGTCATAAAAGAAACGGTTGTTTTTAATCATATCATCAATATGCTTTTCAACCTGATTCCATTTTAAGACTACCTTTGCATACGGCTCCATTATATTGCCGTGACTTATTGTTAAACCTTTTGGAGAACTATCTAGATTGTCATTGCCCGAATAAGAGCCGCTTAAGCCGTAATAATCCTTGATGAATTTTACCCTTTCCGATTTATCATTACTATTAGCAAAGCCCGTATATATCCTAAATCTGCTTTCGGCGCTACTTTTTCCTCTGCGAAGAAAATTATCAATTTCATCGTTTGAAATAAAGTATTGCCTGTTAGGGTTAAAATCATCAGCCGTTTTGAATTTGATAGGCTCAATTTGCATACCCTTGAATATTTCATATACATAAGGCACGGAATATTCGTAATTGTATTTATATAGATTAATCATTCCGTTTTCATAAGCATTTGCAAATTTTGAGTATTCTCTAAATACTGCAACACTATTATTACCGTCCGACAAATACTCTTTTAGAGCAGCAACTTCATCAGGATAACCGAGAACATTATCAACAATCTTTTTACCTCTTGGTAAATATTCAGAGCTTTCTTCATCGTTCATATCACGAACAAAAGAAATGATACGGTCGGATACAATGGATAATTCTCTATCATCAATCATATCAAGTTTTTCCTGTGGAATATATCTGCCCATATCAAGCAATTCACGAATACGCTTTGCAACCTGTTCCCAAGTTAAATGGGTAGTAGAAGGCTTTTGAGCAGTAGTGCCTTTTGCGACATTAAAGCCGTTTTCGTTATACCAAACTGATACCTGTTTGTTATTGAAATAAAAGCCTGCGCCGTTAGTTTTATAGTGTTTTTTAAGAAATTCAGTATTGTACTCTGTACCTCTGTCACGACGAAAGAACATCGCAATATCAAGTGTACTGTTTGTGTCATTGGCACCGATACAAAGAGCCTCATCAATAATCTGCTGTGATACACCGAATTCGGTAAATAAAGATACCTGATTGCTTTCGTCAGCATATTGTTCTTCGGGTATATCGGCAACATAGTCAAATAAACCGATTTGTGCAGATTGTTCTTGTTCCTGTTTCTTTTTTTCTTTCGGCAGGTATTTTCCGCTATCAATCAACTGACCGATAAGCTCTGTAACAATTCCCCAAGAAAAACTGGACTCCTTTGTGCGAGATTTGTAAGTTCCCTCGTACATAAGAAGTCCGTCCTTTTCTGCTTTTAAGCCGACTGTTGTATTGTTGATGTTGTATTCCGTAAAACGCCCACCGTAAAGAGTTTGAGTAAATGGTATTCTTTGGCTCACGCTCAATTCCTTGAATTTTTCCACAATAAACGATTTTTTATGAACTAAATCATCATCGGAATTTTCAAGCACACCCATAATCAAATCATTATCCAAAAACGGTGGCAATTCATCAGTTACAGAGCGTAAATTACCTCGTTCATCACGATTTCCTGCACTCTCTGTTTCAGGTTGTTCATTCCATGCACCCAAGCCATTTGGTTGGTTGCTTTCAGCTCCTCGGTCAAGCCCTCCTGAGCTGAAATTTTCTTCATCAATGATTCCTCCATTGATTTCGCTCTCTCGTCCACTTCTTGCAGATGGCTGTCGAGTTTGCCCGTTGTCAACAGGTTGTAATACAGCAGACGATGCTCCTCCTTGAGAAACTTTTTCCTCAACTGACCATATCTGCTCAATGTCAAATTCTTCTGTGCCGGAAGTACCAAGTTCGGTATCTGCACTTCGCCCTGTTTTCTGTAAGTGATTTGTGTCATTTGAAACACTCCTTTCAATATTTTTGTTTTCGGCTTTAGTATATTCCGCCTTTTCGGATTTTGCAATTATGCTAATTGATTTTTCAATGGATAGTACGGTTTTTGACACTTCATTAAGTGCTATTTCCGTAATATCGCTTGTAGCGTAGCCGAGAGCATTAAGAGTTTCGGTAGTATTGAAATTAACTACGCCCTCAAAATCTTCACGGCTGAAATACTCGTTTGCATTTATTCCAAGTCTTGTAAGCACCATAAAGGCAACGCTGTTTTTGATTGCTCTGCGATATATTGTTGAAATACTGTCGTCGTCGAGTTCTTCAAGAAAACTGTCATTCTTAATACTCGGCAGCTCTGCGATATAGTCAATGGTATTGTCTTCAACTGCGTTATCTGCGGCTGACATTACTGCATCAATAATATCGTTTTTATTGCTCAAAGCACCGAAGGTGTTTTCAAAAGTTTCGATAACATCATTCTCATACTCGTCCTTATATTTCCATATAGGAACAGGGCGGGATAATTCATTTTCGTTAGTATCGGAAATATCAAAGTAGTGTTTTATTTTCGTTCTTTCAACATCTGCGAATACTGCAATACCTTTTGCGTTTCGGTTTATTTTACGGTTAAACCTCTTGTTCCACTTTTCAAATTCAAGAACTGCCGTTGCGTCAGGTCTTTGAATGAAAATAAGGAGCTGTTCATCAAAACGCAAGCGGTAATTATAGCAGGCAGAAAAAAGAAATTCACACCAATTTTGAGGGGAGCGAATTACATCAGCACATCCATCACTGTATGCCTTTGTAATCAACTCAAATTTATTAGGCATTATTTAATCAACTCCTATCTCTCTATTTCTCTTGGTTGCTTTTCTCTTGCAAAAGGCAAGTCAATGTTATACACCTTATTGATTTCATCACCGAGCCGTCTTGTTACTCTTGTGATGTCGGCTCTCGTTGCCTTACCAAAGTAGATTTTGTTTTGCAGATTTTCAATCTGTGTTTCACTTACACCGTCTTTTAAAACACGGTAAAGATAGTGATTAGTGCCATCGTGATGTACTGCATCACATCTTAAATCTCCTCTTTTATCCACATACCATTCAGCCATATCGCTATTGGTGTATAAGCAATCTTTAAGATTGCCGGAGTCAATCGTTTTGTAGCCGTTTGCTCGACCGTTCCATAATCCCAAATCTCCGATTATAAGGATAGGCTGTGAGAGTTGCCTGTTGAGATTAACCCTTTCATCGTCAAGATAATCGGCGTTAACTTCGTACATCTTTTCTATAAGCTCATTCTCACTTAATTCAGGATACTCGCTTAGCAAGTCATCTTTCCAATCGTCAAAATTTAGATTGATGTCAGTCCAAAGAACATATCTGTCTTTTGTCATTTTAACTCCACCTATCTTTCAAATTTAAGTGTACGCACTTCCTATTTTTAGTAACACCATCAATAGCTTTGCTCATTTTCTCCACCTCCGAGATAAGAGTAGAGAGTACCTGCCTTAACCTGCTTTTGCAGTTCGGTTATAACCGACATTTCAGGTATTGTTATGCCGTTAATTTCAAGGATATTTTCAAGGGTAAGTTTCTGCAAGTCTTTTTCGGTTTTGCAACCGTAGTTATAGAGCTTATTCAGCACTCTCATTCTCTGCTGAAAAATTGTTCTTTTCTCGCTCATCTTTTGCCTCCTTAATTTCTTTTAGAAGTTTTTTAGTGCAAAAGCCACAGAAGTTAATACTCCTGTCCCTGTAATTGCACTTTGAACAGTCATATTGATTTTCTTTCATCTTTCAATATCCCGTTCTTTGTTTTTATCACGACCATAAAGGTGTTCATATTGCTTTATTTCGTCTTGACACCTTTTATTCAAATCCTTTTGAGCTGCAAGCAAGTCGGTGTGATAGTGTCCCCAAAAATAACTGTCATTTTCCTTGTTGTATTCCCAAGTAACGAACATATCAGGGCGTTTTGAATGAACGCCAAGTACAAACTCGTTTTCACCGATATGGACACAATCAGTAATGATGTATCCTGCATTAGTGCGAATATCCATTATCTAACCTCCTTTTCTTCTCGTTTAATCTGTTTTTGAATTTCGGCAAGGTCTGTTTTTGCCCATTCGGGCAATGTTGCTTTATCGACAACACCTTCCACATCATAGCGGCGGATATAGCAATGCTTTTTGTCAGCTAACGAATAACCGAAAACCTTTGTTCCTCGTGCATTAGGCTCTGCTCCGTTACCACCTGTTACATAGAAAAGTTGATTTTCTGCGTTTTGATACTCTCTGCGTAGATGTTCAATTTTTTCAACAACTACTTTGCCTGTTAAATCATCGTAAATATCAACAGGAGAATACATATCAGGTGTTAAAATGCCGATTTCTGTTTTTTGTGTTTGTTTGCATAGTTCTACCTGTTCTTTTGCTCTGTCACAGAACAAGCTCATAATATCAAGATAATCATTGCTTGCTCTGCAATCATTTATCCTTTCAAAGATTTCATTGCTTTCGTAATAGCCGCAAATATATTTGTATTCGGCATTTTTGTTTTCGCCTACAACAACCTCTTTTTCTCCAACATAAAATGACTGAATAATCTCGTAATCATTTATGATTCTTTTGTTTTCGTTCATATAAAATCACTCTTTTCAGTTAAGACTCATTTAACTATATTTTTTTAATAAAACAGGGCAGCCAAAACTTGACTGCCCATTGAATACCGAATTTAGTCTTTACTTTTTCTTTTTATCTGCATAATCACAATTGCAACAATAATTGCAACAACAATAACAATGCCGATAATAGCCTTTGGCTCCATTACTTTTCCTCCTTATTGTTCTTTTTCTTTTTGAGAAGATAATAAGCAAGCGATACTGCTCCAAGTGCAGATACGCTCATAACAGAAGCTGATGCCTTTTTGTTCCTTTCGTCTCCTGTCTTTGGATTTTCAAGTTCAGGGACTTTAATCGTTACGGTCTGTCCTTTATCGTCAATATCGGCATGATCGGTTAACTCAACACCGTCACGAGACAATGTCTCAAAGACTACAAGTTCGGTATCCTTTTTAATAGCTGAACCGTCAAAAGTAAAGGTGACTTCTACTTTGCCATCAGTCTTATCGGGTACAAATTTAACGGTTGAAGTGATTTCTTTACCTTTAACTTTGAACGGTTTGCCTGTGGATTTATCCATCAATGTGCCTTTGATAACATATTCGGTATTAGGTACTAAATGCTTGTACTCAACAGTATCTTTTATAGTTATTTTGCCTTTTGCGATGACTTCTTTTTTGCCATTGACGGTTGCCGTTGTTTTTAATTCTGGCACTTTATCATTGATTGCAGTAATTTCAACCACTTGCTTGTTATCTTTGATTGTTACAGTAAATACATCTTCATTATCAAGATAGCCGTCGGCAGGCTTAAGTTCCTTTATAAGGTATTCGCCATAAGGAATGTTATTGAAAACAAATACGCCGTTTTCATCGGTAACGGCAGTTAAGATTGCGTTATCTTTTGTAAATTCGGTAGTGTCCGATTTAAACAAACCAAAGGTTGCTCCCTTGATTACCTCCTGCGTTTCTCGGTCAATCTTCAAGCCTTTAACAGAACCGTAAATGAGATTGTTTTCGATAGCTTTATCGTTATTGACTTTAATATCAATAACCTTGACATCTTGACCTTGATATTCGGTATCAAACTCATATTTTGTATCGGATAAGATATAGTGCGCATCGGTTGCGATTTCTTTTGCGTACCACTTAAAGCCTACCGGCAAATCACAATCAAAGACAATACTTCCATTTTTATCGCAATTTGCAAAAGTGATAAGAGCATCTTTTGGAATAATATCTCCGTTACTTGCTTTAATATCTTCGTTTGCGTAAACGCCAAACTGAACGGATGAGATTTCATTATTTTTACCGAGGTTGAAAGTCTTATCTTCATCCATTTCTTTTTTAAGTGATACAGCGACCTTTTGTCTTTCGTTATACACCGAAAGGTCGGTTGAGGTAACGGAAACATTCTGTCCTGCATAGGTGAGTTCGGCATCATACTCGGCGGCATTATGAACATAGCCGTTAGGTGCAGTCTTTTCAATAACTGTATATTTACCGAGATAAAGTTCCTTAGATTTAGCCACACCGTCATCATCAGTTGTGACTGTATCAACCAAAGTACCTTGCTCATATCTTACCGTACCGTCGAGAGTGGTTATATCTTCGGCAGCATAGACTTCAAACACTGCACCTTTAAGATTACCGACGCTGTATTTTGGAGTATATACACCGTTATTTTCTTCAACGGATGAGAACACCTCTCCTGTTTTTGTAATATTGATTACGCCTTTTTGAGCCATATCCTTTGCTTTAACCTTGACTACGGTTACTCCTGTGTCCGTGGAAGAATTTTCTTGTGTAATAGAGAACGGTATCGGTGTGTCGTCAAGCACATATCCGTACGGTGCCTGTACTTCTTTGAGAGTATAATCACCATACGGCAACTTTTCGGGTGTAATCAAATATCCATCCTTGTTGGTGTAAAAGGTATGAATTGATGTTACTTGAGGGTAAGTGTACTGCATTGTAATTCTATGATTATTGCTATCGTAGATTTCAAAAGCAGCACCTTCGTATGGGATTCGTTTACCCGTTTCCTTATCAAGTTTAACTACCTTGAGATACGACTCGAAATTTTTATTGTTGATAAGGAATTTGTAAGTCTTGCCGTCTGTATTGATAAACACATCAAAATCGGTTATTTTTTCTCTGCCATCCCATCCCTTTGTTTGATGTACTGTGTAAACACCATAAGGCAAAAGTTTTGTGCTTGCAAAACCATCCTGATCACAAACGATTGTATCTCGTTCGTCTTTATTCGCTTTTACAAATGAGCCTGACGATTTAAGATAGATTTGAAACTCTGCACCTTTTTCGGGTGTTTCAATTTGGGTTTCACCGTTATCTGTATGCTTGATAATACTGATTTTGCCTTTAATAACTTGTTCCATAACTGTCATATCGGGAGCGTTATTGTATTCAACTGTATAATCTTTCGGGTCTGCACCTACCTTATACACCGTATCATTAAGCAAATATCCCTCACTTGGCGTAATTTCTTTTATTGTCCAATCTTTTCCGCAAACATAATAGTCGGTAGTGAATGAACCATTTTGGTCAGTTGTATATTGAGCAACAAGGTCATTACCTTTGAATAAACCATATACTGCACCGCTGAGTTTTGCGTCACCTTGTGCGTGACCTTTTTCGTAGTCTTGTTTCGTCACGGTTACTCTGAATTTTTTGAGTATGTTATAGAAGCTGACCGATGATGTTTTGTTGCTTGAAACAGTAATTGTCTGCGATTGATTAGGTACATACCTGTTAATATTTTCTTCAGTAATCGTATATGTTCCCGGAACTAAATCGGAAATATCAATTTCGCCATTTGCATTTGTTGTAACGGTTTTTGAAAACCCATTAGCACCTGTGACAGTAAAGTTAATACCGGCTACAATACCGTCTTCGGAAGTTTTAACAAGTTTCATATCACCAAGCGGAGTAATCGAACCCGAAAATGCCATTGAAACAGGGTCATAATATGCCGAATAGATAAGCTTTTGATATGCTTCACTTCCATATGGATAGTATAGCAAAAGTTCATCGTCATCGCCTGTACCGTCTTTGTAATATTCACCGTTAGCAAGTTTAAAGCTTGATGCAGTACAAGATTTATCAACCTTAATTGTTAATGAGTTAGAATTTTTGCTGTGGGTAATGCTCCAACCGCTTCCGTTTTTTGTGAATGCAGGATAATCGGAAAGCACCTTGTTTGTATCAGTAACGGTAAGGCTGTTCCCTGCAACGATTGTTCCGACATTGGTATTATTGAATGACGGCTTTTTATTTAGGTTGTCCATTCTGTCCTGTGCCTTGTCACACCACGCTTTGTATCCGCCGTCGCTGAAATCCCAGCTTGTATCAGAACCGAAGATAGACCACACTTTTTTCTGACAGTAAGCCATATCCTGCCAATCTATCGAGTTGCCGTGTTCAAGGTAATATCCTGCAAATATCCACTTTGCAGCTTTAATTGCCGTGTCACTTGCCATAGCTTTTTTGCCTTTAAGATATGACGAACTCGGTGAGGTTGTGCCGTATTCAATACAGAAAAGAGGATAAGTTGTACCGCCTTTTTTCGTAGTATGAACTTCGTGTCCGTAATGCTTTGAAACGCTTACATCAAGTTTCTTCATACCCGACACCGCACCGAGATTTTCCGTTGCTGCAAAAGCACTTAACGGAAACATCATTGTAACTGTTAATACCGACAAAAGAAGTGCAACAATTCTTTTGCCTAAACTTTTGAATTTATCTTTCATAACTTTTCCTTTCTGCCTGTTTTCAGACATAAAAAAAGAGAAGATTGTTACATCTTCTCAGGTTAAATTTATGATATTTTTTATTTGAAATTGCCTGTCCATTTACCGCAGTAACCGCAGCTCCAGCATTCATAGCCTTGTGGGCAGTTAGCAAAATATTCATCATCGGATATTTCTCCGCTTTCCCATTTATCTGCCCAAGATTTCATTACTGAATCAACATATGCTTTAACATCCGATTTGCTGTCAAACCATCTGCCCATATTGCCGCATTTCATTGAGTGATTATTGTTATTACTGCATTGACTTGCTTTTTGGGTTGTTGGTTGTTTTGATGTAGTTGTCGGTTTTGTTGTGTTTTGTATTACCTTTTGAATTGCAGTTGTTTCTTTTCGTGAGGAAGTTTCAGCAGTTGTTGGCTCTGTTGTAGTAACCTCTGTACTACTTTGATTTTCTTTGACAATTTCACTATTGTTATTTTCTGTATTACCAACCGAAGAAAAAACAGCCAAGCTTTCATTAACTGTTGTCTTATTATCAGCGTTATTGCTATTTCCACAACCTGCAATAAGCATTGCTGCAATCACAATCGTTGCTATTAAACCGACTTTTTTCATAATTAATCGCTCCTTTCACTTTCATATTACTCCTGTGTAATTTGAAAAGCAATAGTGCGATTTTAATTAGTTCATAAGCATCATTCCTTTTAGTTTTGTATTGTTTATATATAAACTCTCTTATATAGAGATAGTTTACTCTTTTCGGTAGGTTATTGAATTATTAGGGTTAGGGTGTGGGAAAGGGATAGAAAAAATTTGTAATTACATTACCTGCTTTCTCTATCCCTCATTCTTTGCAAATATTTACCGTAATGCTCCAAAGCCTTGCAAACATAATCCTGTCTTTTTTCGGCAGGAATGGACTTTGGAATATATTTCTCAACCGTCTTGTTTGGAATTATGATTTTTTCCTTTTGATTTGGTTTTTCCTCTTGCATAATTGATGTTATGACATCAGAACTTAATTTGCCCTCGTCAAAGAATTTACGCATTTTGATAGTTTGTGCGTGTGAGGGTGTGCAATCTTCCGTATCAATGGCATCTACCAAATCACGCTGATTATCTTCATCAAGATATGATATTTCTACGGCAGGTCTCATTTTAATTCTGCCCTCATCAACCATTTCAAGAAGTTCCGGCACAAGATAGGTAAGACGCACATATCTTCTCACCTGTGTTTGACTATCCCCATTTTCTTCGCCAACGATTTGAGCAGTTTCCTTATTTACTAACTTCCGTCCCTGTGGGTTGGAAGTTAAATCCGTTCGTTGTCCTTGATGTTTCATTGCATCAAGTTTCATCTTATATGCAAATGCTTTTTCACTTGGTAATATATCAGTTCTTTGAATATTACTATCTACCATTATAATAGTAGCGCCATCATCATCTAAATCCGATACCATACAACGAAGTGTTTTCTTTTCAGCACATTCGCTTGCTCTTTTTCTTCGGTGTCCTGATATGAGTTCATATCTTCCGTCTGCCTTTGGTCTTACAATGGCAGGAACGAGAACACCACGCTCGGAAACGCTTTCAATGAGTTTGAGCATATCTTCATCATCACGGACTCTGAATGGGTGGTTAGGAAAATCGTCAAGAAGCTCTAACGGAATATCCTGTATATTAGGTAAATATCCGTTATCTCTTTCGTTTTGAGATGTAAACAAATCATCTAAACTGTTCAGCGTAAAATCTGTGTTTCTCTCTTTGCTCAATTCCAAGCACCTCCTTTGTTAATTCTTCATAAGCCTGTGCTACTGTACTTTTTGGAGCGTAAGTATATATGCTTTTACCCTTTGAGCTTGTTTCAGCAGCCTTAATTGCAATGGGTATATTAGTATTAAATATTTTAACATTCTTACCATAAGCAAATTTAATAGCGTCCTGTGTGCTTTTAGCAAGATTTGTCCTGCCGTCAACGAGAGTAAAGAGAACTCCGTCAATTTTCAAATGAGGGTTAATTTGCCTTTTTACTTTTGCTATTGTCTGCACAAGCTGTTGCATACCCTTTGCAGAAATGAATTGTGCCTGAACGGGAATAATTACACTATCTGCGGAGGAAAGGGCATTAACCGTTATCATACTGAGTGAGGGCATGCAATCAATAAGGATATAATCATACTTATCTTTAACTGTATTCAAATATCCTTTAAGTGCTACCTCTCTGCTCATAGCATTAACAAGGCTTAATTCAAGTGCAGACAATTCCAAATTTGCCGGAATTAAATCTACGCCCTCCGCATGATGAAGAATAACATCATCAGGGGAACTGTTCTTGTCTTGAATAAAGTCCATAATCTTGTTTGCGAGTGTAATTGATAAATTGTCATTACCTTTCCACCCAAGACTTACTGTTAAATCTCCCTGTGGATCTGCATCAACAAGCAAAACTCTTTTACCTTTCATTGCTAATCCTACACCGAGATTTACTGTTGTGGTTGTCTTTCCGACACCACCTTTTTGATTGCATATCGCAATCGTTTTGCATTTTGACATCATTATATCCCCTTTCTATTTTTAAGCAAAAAATAAAGGCATGCAGTTATATTTCTATAATTACACACCTAATAATTTAGAATATTTGATATATGTTATTTTTGAGGCAACTTAGCAGAAGATTCTTTACTTCAGATTTGCCTCAGTTTCTGCCCAAATTTCGCCTCAAAACGATACGAAAAGTTATGATCAATTATGATAATTGGGCAAATTTTGCCTCATTTCTATTTGACATGTAAAAACGGCTTAAAACCGTTGGTTTTAAGCCGTTTAAATCAAATTTTTGCAGAAGTCTTAGCCGTTGATTTGCTTTGCGATTTCCTCTGCGAAGTTTTCTTCTCTCTTCTCAAGGCCATCGCCCTTCATCATTCTGATAAAGCCGTTAAGTTTAATCTCTGTGCCGAGTTCCTTAGCAACTGAAGCTACATAGCCCTTAACGTCGCCCTGGAAAAGGTCGCTTCTTACGAATTCCTGGTCAACAAGGCAGTTTTCTTTATAATACTTGCCCATCTTACCTGCAGCAATCTTTGCAAGAACTGCTTCAGGCTTAGAAGCCATCTTAGGGTCTTCCTTCATCTGAGCTGCAAGAATAGTCTTTTCATGCTCAACAACCTCAGCAGGAACTGAAGCCTCGTCAAGATAAGCAGGGCTCATAGCAGCAATCTGCATAGCAACATTCTTACCCATAGCTTCAAATTCAGCAGTAGCTGCCTTTGACTCATCAGCAACGTCGAAGCCAACCATAACACCTACTGAGCCGCCGCCGTGAATATATGTTGAAACAATACCGTCCATTCTCTCAAAACGACGAACTTTCATATTTTCGCCGATTGAAAGGACAAGGTCATTAAGAGTTTCTGTAACTGTTCTGTCTGTGCCGTCGAACTTTTCTTCCTTAAGAGCCTCAACGTCAGCAGGGTTTGTTGCAAGGATAGTCTTTGCAACGCCTTCAACGAAGCTCATAAATTTCTCGTTCTTAGCAACGAAGTCTGTTTCTGAGTTTACTTCTACTACAACGCCCTTCTTAGCTTCAGCATCATAATAAGGAAGAACTACGCCCTCAGCAGCAATTCTTGTTGCCTTCTTTGCAGCAGCTGCAAGACCTCTTTCACGAAGAAAGTCAACAGCCTTATCCATATCGCCATCAGCCTCAACAAGAGCCTTCTTACATTCCATCATACCAACGCCGGTCTTCTCACGAAGAGCCTTTACGTCCTGAGCTGTAAATGCCATTATATTATCCTCCTAAAAATAGTTATATGTTATATTAAATTATTCAGCAGCCTCTTCGCTTGCTTCTTCTGTAGCAGCTTCTTCTGCTGTGTCGTTACCGTCTCTACCCTCAATAACTGCGTTTGCAATAGCGCCTGCGATAAGCTTTACTGCACGGATAGCGTCATCATTACCAGGAATAACATAGTCGATTTCATCAGGGTCACAGTTTGTATCAACGATAGCTACGATTGGTAAACCAAGCTTCATAGCCTCTGATACAGCGATTCTTTCCTTACGTGGGTCAACGATGAACATTGCGTCAGGAATCTTCTTCATCTCTGTGATACCGCCAAGGTACTTCTCAAGCTTCTCGATTTCAAGCTCAAGACCAACAACTTCCTTCTTAGGAAGAAGGTCAAATGTGCCGTCCTCTCTCATAGCCTTAAGCTGAGCAAGACGAGCAACTCTGCCACGGATAGTCTTGAAGTTTGTAAGCATACCGCCAAGCCATCTTGCATTAACATAAGGCATAGCGCAACGCTCAGCCTCTTCCTTAACTGACTCCTGAGCCTGCTTCTTTGTACCTACGAAAATGATTGAGCCGCCTTCTGCAGCGAGGTCACGAACGAACATATAAGCCTCATCAAGCTTCTTAACTGTTTTCTGAAGGTCGATGATGTAAATGCCGTTACGCTCTGTGAAGATGTATTCAGCCATTTTAGGGTTCCATCTTCTTGTCTGGTGTCCAAAGTGAACACCTGCTTCTAAAAGCTGTTTCATTGAAACTACGTTTGCCATTATTATTTCCTCCTTTAAGGTTAATTCCTCCACACCGAGTATGGCAAAAGCCCATAAAAATCACCTAAGGCTTAACTCGTGTGTGTGCGTATTCGCTTGTATTTCTACGAATGCTGGGATATTATAACAAAAAAGGCTTGAAAAATCAAGCCTTTTTTCAATATTATTTGGTTTTTACAGTCTTAACCTTTGACCATTTTCCATAGTAGGTTTTATTTCTTCCGTTAATCTTTACAGTTTTATATGTTCTCACTTTAACATAATATTTCTTTTTTGATTTAAGCGATTTAACTGTTTTAGATGAAGACGATGAAGAAGCCTTGGCCGTTTTTGAAGAACTCATATTTTTCTTAGTGCTGTATTTTACCTGATATCCTGATACATTTGAGCATTTTTTGAAATTAATTTTAAATGATTTTTTCTTAGGCGCAAGTTTTTTAATTGAAGTGTTCGGAAATGTAGGTTTATAAGATAGTATTAAATCGTATGTTTTTCCACTTAAAACATATTCATTATTTGTAAAAGAATATTCCATAACAAAAAAATACGTTCCTGAGTTAAGTTGAATATCACATTTATAATAATAAATGCCCAATCCTGAATCTTCATTTCGTGAAAGTGATACTTTGCTTATCGGTTTAGACGTATCATTAATTGAGTAAACATATGCGCTATTAGTAAAATACTCCCAAAAAGCAGACTTTATATTAACATTTATATTTCCCTTTTGAGGCACAACAAATTTAAAAGCATCACAATTAAATGTTGCATACTTATATCCACTCCCCGGTTTTGTTGTCGGATCATCAGCATTCCATCCTTTGGTATAAATTGTATCAAATTCAACCTCTTGTGCCGAATTTACCCAACCACCTGCAAGAGCTGTTGAATTAAAACAAAAAAGTGAGCAAATAATAATTGATGTTGACATTATAATTGATAAAAGTTTTTTCATTGAAATATCTCCTTTAAATTAGATTTGAATATATTTTACTGCAATTTGCGGTATTTGTCAATACAACAATATGCAGTAACGTATAATAACAGCGGTGATATTATGTATAAACGAATACGTGATTTAAGAGAGGACCACGACTTAACGCAAAAGCAGGTAGCAAAAATACTCAATTGTTCTCAACAGGTTTATTCAAATTACGAGTTGGGGCAAAGAGATATACCGACAGCGATTTTAATTAAATTAGCCGATTATTATAATGTTTCAACAGATTATATATTAGGCAGAAAATAAGCAAAGGCACTATGATGCAAATCATAGTGCCTTGATTTTTTATAAATATTAGCCGTTGGCGGAGTTATTTGCACTGTCAAGTACGGTATCAATCGCAAGAACGACTGCGAGAGCGGTTATTTCGTCGGTATCATCTGAAATATCAAGCTCATACGTATCGCCCCAGCTCATCCATGCCTTATGGATTGAAACGATTTCCTCATTGCCCGAAGTGATAACATAATCGTGGGAGAACAGGTCGCCGTCAACGTCCCAGCCCAAGCCGTCAACATAATACTTAGGTTTAAAAAGAGTAAGCTGCTTAACTATTTCCGCAACCTCCTCGCCGCCGACCTCAACGGTAAACTTAGGCATAAAGGTCAAAAGCTTTTGGCGGACAAAGGCGACCTCGTTATTATTTATATCATATATATGAAGTTTCCTGCCGAGAGTTAAAATTTCCCCCTCAACAAAATATCTGTCATTGCCCGCCTCGTCTTTAACTGAAAACTTAGCGCCGATTGAAAACACCTTTTGCTTAATATAAAGCTTCATATTTTTCTCCTATTTTATATATAGCTTCATAACCTGCGATCTTGCCTTATCCTCTAAATCATCATCAAGAGGCTCAAGTGTGCAAGAGCCGTATTTATTTTTAACTGCCAAGGAAATAAGCAAATCTGCAAGTTGCGGATTTTTAGGCAAAACAGGGCCGTGAGAATATGTGCCGAAAGTGTTTTTATACCTGACACCCTCTGTGCCGTCCTCGCCGTTATTGCCGCAGCCTTTAATCATTTTGCCGAGTGGCTCAACACCCTTGCCGAGATAAGTTCTGCCGCTGTGGTTTTCAAAACCGACAACCTCTATTCCCTCTTTTGTTTTATAAGCAAAATTGCCTATCATACGTTCCTCTTTGCCCTCGGTATAAAAATCAAGAGCGCCGATATATTCAAGCATTTTGCCGTCATAAGTTTTATAATATTTGCCGAGCATTTGGTAGCCTCCGCAAATAGCAAGCATAACCTTGCCCGAATCAACAGCACGTTTAATTTCCTTATCCTTGCCCTTTTTCAAGTCCTCAAGCAAAACGTCCTGCTCAAAGTCCTGACCGCCGCCGATAAATAAAATATCGTAATCGTCGGCATTAAAGGATTTACCCATAGTAATTCTGTCAACCTGAGTAGAAATACCACGAAGTTCCATTCTTTTAGTAAGTGCAATAATATTACCTCTGTCGCCGTAGAGATTGAGCATATCGGGATAAAGGTGTGCAATTTTAATCATCATTCCCAAAAGTCTTTACCTCCAAGTCTTTTAGCGATTACAGGGCGCATAGCCATCATTGAGGTATAAGTCGGAACAATATAAACGTCCCTGCCTTGACTTGTTGCAATATCAACAAGTTTATTATAATCCTCGTTTTCAATAATCTTAATTTCTCTGTTTCCTACGCCCTCATATTTAACACGAACTGCCATATCATAGCAGCGCTTGCCCGTAACGTAAATTTCTTTAACATTAGCCTTTTCAAATATTCCGGCAAAATCGACGTCCCAAATCCAGCTTATATCTCTGCCGTCTGCGGCATTATCGTTAAGCGAAAGAATGAGGGTAAAATCATCATCGATATTTTTAAGGAAATTCATAGTTTGGCTGAAGCCTGCCGGATTTTTAACAAGAATAAGATTAACTGTATTATCGCCTGCTTTGAAATGTTCCATTCTGCCGAAAGCGCCGTTGAAATGTTCAATAGCGTCAATAACGGTTTTTTCATCGATGCCGAATGCGGTAAGAGCAGCGGCACAACCGATAGCATTATAAATATTATAAGCGCCGCCGATATTAACTCTGATTATGTTTCTGTCGCCGTTGAAATTTGCAACAACAACGGAGTGGTCGTTTTTCATTTCCTCTACGCTTTCAACCGCAAAATCGGGCTGAGGTCTTTTATAACCGCAATTAGGGCAAACAAAGCCGCCGAGGTGACCGTAGGTGTGATAAGTATAATCATACTCGTGCTTACAAAAGATGCAATACTTAGCATCGCTGATTTCAGGAGCTTTTGCATTCTTATCAAAAGGAACATTAACGCCGAAAGTAATAATTTTATTCGGGATTTCCTTAGACATTGAATAGGTAAGTGAGCAATCGGCATCAAGGCAAACTATAGCATTAGGTAGATTTTTAACAGATTCCTTAATAGCATTTAATGTATGGGTAACCTCGCCGTAGCGGTCAAGTTGGTCACGGAAAACATTGGTTACAAGAATAACGTCGCAGTGAATATATCTTGAAACCTCTTTAAATGCGTTTTCGTCACATTCAATAATGGCATAATCCTTTTTGCATTTGCCCATGATTGTTGAATTCATAATAAACGAAGCGGTAACGCCCGTGATAAGATTAGCGCCCGATTTATTGATAAAATACGACTTACCCGCCTTTTTAAGTCCCTCTTCAAGAATACGGCAGGACGTGGTTTTACCGTTAGTACCCGTAACTACAATAACCTTAGTATTTTCAGACAAATCCTTTAAAACATTTCTTTTAACTTTGAGTGCGACCTTGCCGGGCATAGAGGTTGCACCCCTGCCAAGCTTATGCAACACAAAGGTAACAATTCTGCAAACAAGACAGCTTAAAAAAACTCGCATTTCTCTCTTCCTTTTCTGTTTGATATCAAATCAATTTTAAACTAAAGGCGATATCAAGTCAATAACTATATTAATTTTTATTTTAATTAATATTATTTTATGATATACTTTATATTATGAGGTATAGCTATGGAATATTTAAGTTTTAACAAGTATTTAAAAGATAAATTCGGTCAAAAGGTATATAAAATCAGCTTAGACGGCGGCTTCACCTGCCCAAACCGTGACGGAAAGACAGGCACACGAGGCTGTATTTTTTGCTCAAAAGGCGGAAGCGGAGATTTTGCCGAGAGCAGAGAAATGAGCATAACTGAGCAAATTGAAAGTGGGAAGAAAAAAGTAGAAAAGAAAATAAAAAGCGGCAAATATATTGCATATTTTCAAGCCTTTACAAACACGTATGCGCCTGTTGAAATGCTCAGGCAAAAATATGAGGAAGCGATTAATCACCCTGACATTGTTGCGCTTTCAATTGCGACAAGACCCGATTGCTTAGGCGATGACGTGCTGAGACTTCTTGATGAAATGAACAAAATAAAGCCCGTTTTCGTCGAATTAGGTTTACAAACCATTCACCAAAAAAGTGCAAAATACATAAGGCGAGGCTATGATTTAAGCGTTTATGATAAGGCGGTAAGGGATTTAAATGAAATCGGTGTAAACATTGTTGTTCACGTAATCTTAGGACTTCCAAATGAGAGCGAAAACGATATGCTTGAAACGGTTAAATACGTTTGCGAAAGCGGTGCGAACGGAATTAAATTACAGCTTTTGCACGTAATTGACGGCACAGACCTTGCAAAGGATTATGAAAAAGGGCTTTTCAAAACGCTTGAATTTGACGAATACGTAAATCTTATTGTAAAATGCGTTAAAATTATACCAAAGGATATTGTTATTCACAGGTTGACGGGTGACGGAGCAAAAAAAGATTTGATTGCACCGCTTTGGTCAGCGGATAAAAAGAGAGTTTTAAATGCGATTAACAAGGCGTTGAGGGAAAGTTAATCAAAAACGCTTGCCGGTGTAATTCTATTTTGAAGTTAAATAGAAAAGAATATAACAAAAGTCAGCCTAAAAAATCAGGCTGTCTCAGCGTGTAGAAAAAGTCCAATTACAAATTTCTACACGCTGTAAGACTTCGAGAAAGTGAGATAAATTTCGTAT
>ERZ773200.1227-NODE-1227-length-22496-cov-14.316162_pt1 | contig 22496 bp, 16 predicted proteins | sample MGYA00581008_ERZ773200 | MGnify/ENA primary metagenome ERZ773200 (study PRJEB29015, sample SAMEA2737770) | human gut metagenome | biome: human gut; feature: human-associated habitat; material: faeces | place: China | collected 2012 ... | reverse complement strand
CTTCAAAATCCTTGCGGTTAATGTGTCAAGTGTTATTGACAATTTCAAAGAGAATGAACGAGCAGATCAGCATCAAAAGGCAGTTCGTAAGCGTCATCGTGCCGCCGAAATAAAAGAGGATCGCAGCTATGCAGACGGCAATTCCGGTGAGCTTGTTGATAACGAACTGCACCAGCATATAAAGAACCGATGGAATCTCCATGGCAAAGGATGCTTTCCGAGCCTCTTCCACGGCATTGTGTACCTGTGTTGTGGAAGAGCGGGTCAGATCAAAATTCTTGACCTCAGCGATGCCCTGCACATATTCCAGCACCTTAGAAATCAAACGTTCGTCAGCGTTGCATTTCCGCTGAGCAAGGGTTTGCTCAGCCCGCTGCATAGCAGCATTGATGGTGAAGAACAGCACCAGTCCCGCCAGTGTAATCAGCCCCATACGCCAATCAAAAAGAAGGAGCATGACTGCGATGATGCCGGAAGTCAGAAAGCCCCTCGTTGTGACCATGACCACCCGTGTGGCAATGTTGGCCATGTTTTCCATGGTGTTGGCAGTGACAGCGGTTACCTCGCCAAGACTGTTATCATTGAACCAGCCCATAGGGAGATAACGCAGGTGTTCCGCGATCTCGATCCGCTTGTTGGCACAGGCACGGTAGCCCGCACGGGTCTGGAGCATGGTGGCTCTCATGTTGATGATGATGGTAATGATCAATGAGATCACAATCATGCCAAGGCTCGTCCAAAGCGTTTCCATGGTGACGTTCTGATTCAAAAGTGCCTGAATGACGATGGCAGCGGCGGGAATTCGCATAGCAGAATAAATGGCACTGACCACACCCAGCCAGATTGAAGTGATAAACATTTTGCGATTTTCTGCCCCGCAGAAAGCAAAGAATTTTCTCAATGTCTGAAGCATTACGCCACCTCCCCATTGTCTTTGACGCTGATGTGGGCTTCCCACATGGTTTGATAAAGCGGACAGGACGCAAGAAGTGCTTCCTGCGTACCGGTTGCTTCTATCCGCCCCTGATTGACCATAATGATCTGGTCGGCATCCGCAATGGTGGAAAGACGGTGTGCAATGACCAGCAGCGTCTTTCCTTGCACCAGCTGTGCCAGTGCAGACTGGATGACTGCCTCATTCTCCGGATCGGTGTAAGAGGTAGCTTCGTCCAAAATGACGATAGGTGCATCCTTCAGCATGGCACGGGCAATAGAAATACGTTGCCGCTCGCCGCCGGAGAGATGTCCGCCAGATGCTCCGTACATCGTCTGATAGCCATTTTCCAGCCCTATGATGAATGCATGACAGCCGCATTTCTTTGCGGCATCGATCACTTCCCTGTCACTTGCCCCCTTTCTTCCCATGCGGATATTATCCATCACCGAGAGATCGAATAAATAGTTGTCCTGCGATACATAGGCGATGCGGTCAGTGTAATCTTTCAGAACACAGAATATCATATCCCATGCGGAAAAACGAAGCGAAAGATAATTGCTCTTACTTCGCTTTAAATCTATTCCCCGTGTTTCAGCGGAGGCGGAAAGTGTTTCCGCAATGCGGATAACGCGCAGTGCCATCGGAACCGTAAGGATCTCAATATAGGCAAGAAGGGCACGCAGCTTTTGCCACAGTGTCACAAATGTGCCGCGGGTTTGGACTGATTGCCGCAGCAGCTTCATATCGCCGGACAACACCGGAAAAAAACGAAAAATCACGGCGACAATCATAATGAGCCGCTCAGGCAGATGCAGATTGCGTAGTGCTGCAAGTGTGCGGCTTGCCTCGTTTCGCCCGATTAGTGTCCGCATAGAGATGCCAATGGCGATGATACGCGGAAACAATACGAGTGTAAATGAAAATATGGTATTTGGAAACAGCATATTTGTCGCCCATAATGCCCCGAAGCTCATACCGCCGGCGAGGGCCGTTCCGAACCAGCCGTCGGCGACGGTCAGCAAAATCAGCACAGCATATGCGGCATAAACCAAGTTGTTGTTTGCTGTAGATACAACAGCCATCAGTGTGATCCAGAAGATCAGCTTTGTTACAGGGTGAAACAGCTCCTTGTGCTTCTTTTTCGGCGGAGCTTCAGCAGGATGAAAACACTCTATATACCGTCGTATTGTTTGCAAATCCTGTGCGGTCTGTGTGAAAAATTCTGTTTCAATCTGTCCGTCTGAAAGCCCGATGCAGCGGTCGCATACGCCTGCGATCAATTCAAGATCATGGGTGATAATAAGAACGGTCTTTTTTTTTCGCATCTCACGGATCAGTGCTGTACATCGCACAAGGCTTTCTGCGTCCTGTCCGGCGGTCGGTTCGTCAAGAATGACGATTGGTTTGTCGGAGAGATATGCCGTCATCAGCGTCAGCCGCTGCATCTGTCCGCCGGAAAGCGAAAAGGGGTGACGATCACGGCAGTCCCACATATCCATGCTTTTGAGAAGTGCTTCTGTTCTCTTTTCAAATTTCGGAGTAACGCTATGCCCATATTGCAGCTCATGCAGAACGGAGTTTGTGAAGAATTGAAATTCTGCTTCCTGCATGATAAACAACACTTGCTTTTGCAGCTTTTTTGGATTTTGCAGCTTTCCGAAAAGTGCGATTTTGCCGCCAGAGGGGCGATAGAGTCCTGCAATCAGCTTGCCGAGCGTGGTTTTGCCACAGCCGTTTGCCCCCACAAGCCCTATGATCTCATGCATTTGGACGGAAAAACTGATACCGGAAAGTGTGCTATTTAATTTCCTTTTGTATGTATAGCTGATATCCGAAACACAAAGTACTTCCGGTACTGCTTTCAGCAGCTGCGGCTTCTCCGGCACAGAAATCTCCGCAAGATCAAGGGTACGCAGAGAAAGCACCTGCCGCTGTTCCGGCGAAAACTTTCTCGCCTCTTCAGCAGGATATTTTCTCTGGATCTCACCATTTTCCATCACCCAGTATTCATCGGCAATGCCAGCGAGATAATACAGCCTGTGCTCACTGAGCAGTAGGGTTTTGCCCTGTTTTTTAGTGCAAACAAAATGCTTTTTAGTTGTTGCGTTGCCGCAAAGTCAAGGTTTGCTGTAGGCTCGTCAAAAAGAAAAATTTCCGTATCCATTGCCCAAGCCGAGAGGATGGAGATCAGCTGTCGCTCACCACTGGACAGTTCATAAACATTTCTGTTCTTCAGCCGTTCAAGATGAAATATCCGGAATGCTTCGTCCACTCTCTGCCGTATTTTTTCTTGCGGCAAACCGTGGTTTTCAAGTCCAAATGCCACCTCGTTTGAACTGTTCACAGTAAAAAACTGGCTCTGCGGATCCTGAAAGACCGAGGCGGCCGACTCGCCGATCTCTCCGATGCTCATTCCGGCGGTGTCCTGTCCGTTCAGATGGCAGAAGCCCGTTCGTTCTCCTTCATAAAATTGCGGAATCAGTCCGTTTATGCACCGCAGAAGTGTGGTTTTTCCGCACCCGCTGTTGCCGCAAAGTACTATGCAGCGACCTTTCGGAATGTTTCCGGCAATCTGCCGAAGCACTGGAGATTTTTCATCTGCGTATCGAAATGCAAGTTCAAAATCTATCATTATGATCTCTTTTCTTTTAGTTAGTTTAAACTACCTATTTGTTGTAAGAAACGAGCGGAGGTGAAACCGCCCGAAGCTTTTGGTCATTTATTTCAGCGTGTTACACAGTTGCCGCCATCCGGCATTGAAAAAATCGAGAATTGTGCGGTATTGCCCAAAGAATTTTGGTTGCATTTTTGCCCACAAAAAAACGTTTACGCAAACAGGAAACCGGTTCAGTGGAAAATCTGAGCCGGTTTTTTGCTTTTGAACACGTTCCAAAGAACGATTACTTTTTGAAATCCACGTTGTTTTTGCTGATTTTTGGGCATAAAAAAGCACCTCTAAATTGTATCAAAATAGAGGTGCAAATATGGTGGAGGCGATGCTTACAGTGGTAAAATCACTTATTGGCAACCTTTCGCAATGGGAAAAGTCCGAAACTGCGTGGATTTTTCGTTTTTCACTGAATCGCTTTAACTTGGTTACGATGCTAATGGGTTTCACCTAGTTGCGGTCATTCATTAGTTAGGCAAACCAAAAGATCAATTCAGCAGTCCTACCACAACCTGTCGCTGTGTTCCGTCATCGGTACAGGTGATGATGGTAATTCTGTCATCGCCGAAATCATCAAGCACCCAGACAGCATCCGGATCGACGATTTTGCTTTCGGTCACAGTGTAATGATACGTCTGCTTTTGCTTGTCATACAGCGTGATTTCCATGCCGATCTCCACATTTTTCAAATTGTTGAAATATTCTTTGTACAGTGTGCTGCTGTGCCCGGCAATGCAGTAATTGCCCTTGCCAAAATCGCCGTTATCCTTGAAATGCCCTGCCGCTTTGGCGAGCGTTTCATTGTCAGTTCCCTCTAAAATGGGGGCTTTGATGTTCAGGTCTGCAATTTCCACAACTGGATTGTTTTTCATCAGCATTTGTTTTTGATAAAGCCGGTAGCACTTTCTCACACCGAAAAATCCAAGGATGCTGACACCAATCAAAATTGCAAGCAGTCCCGAAAGGAACATCATCCACTGCCTTTTGGTCTTACTCATCTTCTTTACGTTTGAAGACACCCGATGCCTTCACCGCACCGAATCCGAATGCCATGAACATTGCCGCACCCACGCACAGGAGCCAGTTTGTCATGGAATTGTTTCCGGTCTGAGGCAGGTTGACTTCTGCGTTGGAAGAATCTGTACCAGTACCGGTTTTCGGATCAACGGTATAAACGTCCAGCACATTGCCGTTTTCGTCGGTCAGCGTAATCTCGCAAGCTTCCTCCGAACGAGCAGTGATTTCTGCATTTGCAGGTACAATGCCTGCTTTTTTCTGGTAGTCGTTGATCGCCCAGCTGCAAAGATCTTCATCTGCAATGTTGGTCACGCTTGTGGTAACTGCTGTTGTGATCGTGGTTGCCGATGTTGCAGTAGTGGATTCTGTGTTGGAAGTGCTGGTGATTGTGGTTGTTTCACTTGCGGTAGTGCTTTCCTTTGTAGTAGTTGCCTTGGTTGCGGAGGTTGTTCCACTTGTAGCAGTCGTTGCCTTGGTCGCAGAAGTTGTTCCGCTGGTGGTAGTCGTTGCCTTAGTTGTTGCAGTTGTTCTGCTTGTGGCGGTCGTTGCCTTGGTCGTGGAAGTCGTTCCACTTGTGGTAGTAGTTTCCTCAGTTGTTGCGGTTGTTCCGTTTGTAGTAGTAGTTCCCTCAGTTGTTGCAGTTGTTTCGTTTGTGGTAGTTGTTTCCTCAGTTGTTACAGTTGTTTCGCTTGTGGCAGTAGTTTCCTCAGTTGTTGCGGTTGTTTCGTTTTTGGTAGTAGTTCCCTCGGTTGTTGCGGTTGTTTCGTTTTTGGTAGTAGTTTCTTCAATTGTTGCGGTCGTTTCGTTTGTGGTAGCAGTTGCCTTAGTTGTCGCGGTTGTTCCGCTGGTAACAGTCGTTGCCTTGGTCGCAGAAGCCGTTCCGCTGGTGGCAGTCGTTGCCTTGGTCGCAGAAGTCGTTCCGCTGGTGGCAGTCGTTGCCTTGGTCGCAGAAGTCGTTCCGCTGGTGGCAGTTGTTGCCTTGGTAGTGGCAGTTGTTTCCTTTGTCGTGGCAGTCGTTTCGTTTGTAGTAGTCGTCGTTGTCGTAGTAGTTGTGGTGGTCGTTGTTGTGGTAGTAGTCTGTGCATTTACCACAACCGTGCCGGTTACGACATTATAGTTCTCGCTGTCCTCCGGGGTGAACTCCCATGCCAGGGTATTTTTACCGGCGATCAGTTTCTTGAGTTCGCTGACGATCTTCGCTGCACCCTTGGTGCTGTCCTTGCTGATGCTCAGCCCCAGCTTTTCTACCAAATCACCCTCGGTGTGGCTGTCACCGTCCACGGTCACTTTCACTGTCGGGTCAGCCTTTGCCACCAGGAAATTCAAAGTCAAGTTTGCGGTATTGCCGTTTTTCGCGGTAAATGTAAAGGTCACTTCCTTGCCGTCCGTGTACGCCTTTGCAGGCTTGCCGGAGAGCTTGCTGCCGTCCAGCTGCATGCCGTCCAGCATGGTGGAACCAGTTGCAACCTTCACGGAAACACCGCCTACCGCATCCGCATTTTTCACGTAATCCTGCAAGTTAATTTCGTTCATATCCTGACCGTAAACGCACTTGATCTGCGTGGTTGCTGTGGCAACCTGAACCGGAACAGGTTTCACCGTTGCCGACAGTTCCACCTCTTTGGCAGCTTCTGCATCGGTTTCATCAGACAGGAAATGCTTTTTGCAGTTCTCGCAGGTCCAGTACTCCACGTTTCCGGCTTCGGTGTAAGTCGCATCCTTGGCATCGGTTTTCACGAGAGAATGACGATACTTTACCTTCTCAGATGCGTCTTCGAAAGCGTCTTTTGTCAGCGTAGAATCGCAGGGGACCGTAATTTCGGTCAAATTGCCGCAACCAGAAAATGTATAAGTTCCAATGCTTGTGACACTCTTTGGAATGCTGATGCTAGTTAAGCCAGTGCAGTTGTAAAACGCAAAATTTCCGATGCTTGTGACACCGTACGGAATTGTTACTTTTCCCGAACAAGTTGTGCCGTCGATCAAGATCCCATTTACGATCACAAGCGGGTTATCCTGCTGTTTGTTTGTTAACCAAGGTGTGCCAGAAAACGCTTCATCCCCGATGCTTGTGACACTCTTTGGAATGGTGATGCTAGTTAAGCCGGTGCAATCGGAAAACGCATTAGCTCCGATGCTTTTGACACCTTCTGGAATTTCGATACTGGTTAAGCCGGTGCATTCATAAAATGCATAATTTCCGATGCTTGTGACGTTGTTCGGAATCGTTACTTCTCCCGAACAAGTTCTTCCATCGATCAAAATCCCATTTACGATCACAAGAGGGCTTTCATTTTGTTTGTTTTTCAACCAGGTGGTATTTTGAAACGCAGAATATCCGATACTTGTGACGCTACCTGGAATCGTGATGTCTGTCAAGCTGATGCAACCGGAAAACGCATACATTCCGATGCTTGTAACGTCCTCTTCAATCACAACTTTTTTTACGCTGTCTTTCTTTTGGGTTGCAGGGCTATTTTCATTATAATAATCCTTCATCGTCCCCGTGCCGCTGATGGTCATTGTGCCGTCGGCGGTGAGTGTCCAGGTCAGGTTGCCTTCGTTCCAGTAGGTTCTGATTTTGCTTGCATCTACGCCGAGTTGTCCGCTTGTCAGCGTAGAGCCGTTTTCAAGGTATACGGTCAGCTTGCCGCAGCCATAAAACGCAAAATTTCCGATGCTTGTGACACTCTTTGGAATGGTGATGCTTGTCAGGCTGCTGCAACTGTCAAACGCATAATCTCCGATGCTTGTGACACTACCTGGAATATTGATGCTGGTCAAGTCAGTGCAATTGTAAAACGCAAAATTTCCGATGCTTGTAACACTCTTTGGAATGCTGATGCTGGTTAAGCCGATGCAATTCCGAAACGCACCCTCTCCGATGCTTGTGACACCGTCCGGGATCGTTACTTTTCCCGAACAAGCTGTGCCGTCGATCAAGATTCCATTTACGATCACAAGCGAGTTATCCTTCTGTTTGTTTGTTAACCAAGGTGTACCAGAAAACGCATAAGCTCCAATGCTTGTGACACTTTTTGGAATCGTGATGCTTGCCAATTTGCCGCAACTTTCAAACGCATAATTTCCGATGCTTGTGACACGATCCGGAATCGTGATGCTGGTTAAACCGGTACAATTATAAAACGCACAATCTCCGATGCTTGTGACACTACTCGGAATTTCGATGCTGGTTAAGCCAGTGCAATCGTAAAACGCATTATCTCCGATGCTTGTAACGCCATCTTCAATTACAACTTTTTTTATGTTGTCTTTCTTCTGGGTTGCAGGGCTATCATTAGAGTAATTCTTCATCGTCCCCGTGCCGCTGATGGTCATTGTGCCGTCGGCGGCGAGTGTCCAGATCAGGCTGTCTTCGTTCCAGCGGGTTACAACTTTGTCTGCAACTTCACCGAAACTTTCGCTTGTCAGCGTAGAGCCGCCTTCAAGAAGCACCTCAGTCAGAGCAGTACAGCCGGAAAATGCTTTATCTCCTACGCTTTCAACACTCTTTGGAATGGTAATGCTTTTTAAGCCGGTGCAATTCCGAAACGCATACCTTTCGATACTTGTGACACTCTCTGGAATTGTGATACTTGTCAAGCTGCTGCAATACTCAAACGCAGAATCTTCAATGTTTGTGACACTCTCCGGAATCGTGATGTCTGTTAAACTGCTGCAACCGGAAAACGCAGAATTTCCGATGCTTGTGACACTATCTGGAATCGTGATGTCTGTCAAGCTGCTGCAACCGGAAAACGTATTATCTCCAATGCTTGTGACACCACTCGGAATTTCGAGGCTAGTTAAGCCGCCACACCCGGCAAACGCACCATTTCCGATGTTTTTGACAGTTTCTGGAATTTCGATATTGGTTAAGCCGACACAATTGTAAAACGCAAAAGCTCCGATGCTTGTGACACCTTCTGGAATTTCAATGCTTTTTAAATTGCTGCAATTGTAAAACGCAGAATTTCCGATGCTTGTAACGCCCTCTTGAATCACAACTTTTTTTACGTTGTCTTTCTTTTGGGTTGCAGGGCTACCAGAGTACCAACTATAACCCTTCATCGCCCCTGAGCCGCTGATGGTCATTGTGCCGTCGGCGGCGAGTGTCCAGGTCAGGTTGCCTTCGTTCCATGTTTCTGTGCCTGTTTCCTCCGCACTCGCCGTGATCCCCCACGAGATATTTTGCAGGGTATCGGTCGGGAAGTACAGCAGCGTTCCCGCCGCCATGACTGCTGCCGACGAAAGGGCAGCCAGCCGTTTCCATTGTTTCTTCATAATATGCCTCCTTTGCTTTCGAATATATTACATATTATTGATAGATCTATTATAACATGATCGAGTATTCTTTGTCAAGAAAAACGGAGGATTTTTTGAGATTTCGTTCAATTTTTGGAAGTTGGAGAGGAGGAAATTTCTCTGTTGTTTCGTTCTGTGTCTGTTTTTGAAGTGACTGCCTTGTTGAAAAAAGGAAGCCCGATATACCGCAAAACTGCGATATATCGGGCTTTTCACACTTTTTCAGAGTACGTATTTTCAATGTGTACTGCTGTTTCCGCTTTTCTTGAAATATTCTGCTGCTTTGAAAAGGGTTTCATTTCAGAACTGCAAGCAGTCCCGAGAGAAACATCCCCCACTGCTTTTTGCTCTTACTCATCCTCTTTACGTTTGAGGACACCCGATGCCTTCACCGCACCGAATCCGAACGCCATGAACAGTGCCGCACCCACGCACAGGAACCAGTTTGTCATGGAGTTGTTTCCGGTTTGGGGCAGGTTAACTTCTGCGTTGGAAGAATCTGTACCAGTGCCGGTCTTCGGGTCAACGGTGTAAACGTCCAGCACATTGCCGTTTAAGTCGGTCAGCGTAATCTCATATGCATTCTCAGAGCGTGCAGTGATTTCTGCATTTACGGCAATCACTCCCGTTTTTTTCAGATAATCGTTGAGTGCCCAACTGCAAAGATCTTCGTCCGCAATGTTTGTCACGCTTGTGGTGGAAGATGTTGTAGTCAAAGTGGAAGTTTCCGTGCTGAGTGTAGAAGTTTCTGTGCCAGATTCTGTTGCAGAAGTCGTTCCGCTGGTGGTAGTCGTTGTTGCCTTAGTCGCAGAAGTCGTTCCGCTTGTGGTAGTCGTTGTTGCCTTAGTCGCAGAAGTCGTTCCGCTTGTGGTAGTCGTTGTTGCCTTAGTCGCAGAAGTCGTTCCGCTTGTGGTAGTTGTTGTTGCCTTAGTCGCAGAAGTTGTTCCGTTGGTGGTAGTCGTTGTTGCCTTAGTCGCAGAAGTTGTTCCGCTGGTGGTAGTTGTTGTTGCCTTAGTCGCAGAAGTTGTTCCGCTGGTGGTAGTTGTTGTTGCCTTAGTCGCAGAAGTCGTTCCGCTGGTGGTAGTTGTTGTTGCCTTAGTCGCAGAAGTTGTTCCGTTGGTGGTAGTCGTTGTTGCCTTAGTCGCAGAAGTTGTTCCGCTGGTGGTAGTTGTTGTTGCCTTAGTCGCAGAAGTCGTTCCGCTGGTGGTAGTCGTTGTTGCCTTAGTCGCAGAAGTCGTTTTGCTGGTGGTAGTCGTTGTTGCCTTAGTCGCAGAAGTTGTTCCGCTGGTGGTAGTTGTTGTTGCCTTAGTCGCAGAAGTCGTTCCGCTTGTGGTAATCGTTGTTGCCTTAGTCGCAGAAGTCGTTTTGCTGGTGGTAGTCGTTGTTGCCTTAGTCGCAGAAGTTGTTCCGCTGGTGGTAGTTGTTGTTGCCTTAGTCGCAGAAGTCGTTCCGCTTGTGGTAATCGTTGTTGCCTTAGTCGCAGAAGTTGTTCCGCTTGTGGTAGTCGTTGTTGCCTTGGTTGCAGAAGTTGTTCCGCTTGTGGTAGTCGTTGTTGTCGTAGTTGTGGTGGTAGTAGTTGTTGTCTGTGCATTTACAACAACTGTACCAGTCACAACGTTGTAGTTTTCGTCCTCCGGTGTGAACTCCCAAGTCAGAGTGTTTTCTCCGGCAGCCAGTGCCTTGATCTCGCTGACGATTTTTGCCAATCCCTTGGTGTTGTTTCCGCTGAGAATCAGCTTCAGCTCGCTCACAAGGTCACCCTCGGTGTGGGAATCGCCGTCCACGGTAACTTCTACCGTCGGATCAGCCTTGGCGATCTGGAACGTCAGTTTGATCTTCGCCGTTTCGCCGTTTTTCGCCGTGACAATAACCGTAGTCTTGACGCTGTCTGCTGCCTTTGCCGGTGTGCCGGAAAGTGTTCCGTCTGCGGAAAGTTCCAGACCCTCCGGCAGCTGGCTTGCATCGTCAACCTTGAATGTCAGCTTGCCCAGATCGGCAGCGTTTTCCACATAGCTGTTCAGATCGACCTCGGTTATCGCCTTTTTGTAAGTCAGTTCCAGCTTGTCCACATCGGCAGAAACGGTGATCTTCACTGCCTCTTTTTTCACAGTGAGCACCGCATCGCCGGTCATAAGATAAATATCTTCAGTGAGCTCGGTCTCGCCGTCAAAGTAGCGGTAAGAATACGCCTTATCCGTCGATTTTTCCAGCATTACTTTATCCGCAGCGTTGTAATAAAGTTCCTTGGTGTCGGCATCATCGCCAAAAGTTTCGTCATAGGTCAGTGTCAGCCGAACGACTGCCCTTGCCTGCTCGTTGAGGGTCGGGATCTCGTCCTTGCCGATGGTCTGGTGGAAGTTCAGCAGATATGCAACTTCACCATTTGTGAACTGGTCGGCGGTTTTGCTTGTGCCGTCGTCATTTGTGAAAGTCGTACCCTCTGCCGCACAGGTATCGAGGTAGTAACTATTTTTGATGATGCCATTGTTACTGCTATCAATATAGTTATCGCCGCACACACCGCCAACATAGTTTCCAGTACCGGAAACTGTTCCGGTGTTGTAGCAGTTTTCAATTGTACCACTGTTGTAACCACACACACCGCCAACAGTATCCACACCAGAAACCGTTCCAGTATTATAACAGTTTTTGATTATTTTTTCATTATCACCGCACACACCACCGACAGTGTTTTCACTCTTAAAATAAGAGTTCACTATGCCAACATTTTGAATGATACCACGGTTATATTCAAACAAACCAGTATGGCTTCTGCTGTTAGCATCGCAATACAGACCGCTGATCGTATGTCCCTGTCCATCGAATGTGCCAGTGTAACGGCCATATGGAAATCTTCCGATCGGTGTCCAAGTTCTCCAACTGTTTGCACTGACGCCATCATATCCAGAAAGATCGCCCTCATTGATTACGATATCTTTTTTCAGAACAGCACTTGCATTTATATTCGGATAGTCATCAAAAGAACCGCCTGTGGTATTCACAAATGCCGCAAACCAGTACAGCTGACCGGCGTTGGAGATCTCGTAGTTTCCGGTTGCCTCGTTCAGCGTTGCAGGCTGGTAGTGGGTGCTGTCCTTTTTGCAGAAACCGTTTTCGTCGAAGTCGTGAATTTTACCTTCTGCAATAGAATCAGCGTTGTTGGTATAGCTTGTACCCCCTGTTTTGCAATCCTCTCCGGTATAGACTACGCCATGAGTGTTGTCCAGAACCGGAAGAGCGTCTGCGTTCTCGCCGCTTAGATTCTGGTAGAAGTGTACCGTGTCGCCTTCGGACTTGCTGCCGTTCAGCAGGTAAGCGACTTCACCGCTCTTGAACTGTTCTGCGGTTTTGCCGCCATTTTCATCTTCTGTGTCTGCGAGGTAGTAGCAATTTGTGATTGGGCCAATATTGTATCCACATATACCGCTTATATCAGCACCTGAGCTAGCAGTAACAGTTCCTGTGTTATAGCAATTTGAAATTGATGCAATACAGGAGCCACACACACCACCCACAGAAGCTCTTGAGCCGGTAGCGGTAACAGTTCCTGTGTTATAACAGTTTGCGATTGTGTCACTATTTTGTCCACATATACCGCCTATAGCAGCAGATGACTCAATAGCGGTAAGATTCCCTGCATTATAACAGTTTGTGATTGTACGGTCATTGCATCCACACACACCGCCCACAAAATTATTTCCTTTGAAATAGGAATCAACAACGCCAACATTTTTTATGTTGCCACATGAACGTCCAAACAAACCAACATACTCAGCGTCTTCATCATTAAAGTACAATCCGCTGACTGTGTGATCTTGTCCGTCGAACGTGCCAGAATATATGTTGCTAGCATTTCCTATGTTGCTAACATTTCCAATGGGTGTCCAATCTCTCCAGCCTTCTGCCTTGTTGCCGTCACAGCCGGAGACATCGCCCTCATTGACGGAGATATCCGCTGTGAGGACAGCGTTCAGACTGTATTCACCGTTGTTCACCTTGTCTGCGAACCAGTACAGCTGACCGGCGTTGCTGATCTCGTAGTTTTCAGTTGTCTCGTTCAGCGTTGCCGGCTGATAGTGGGTGCTGTCCTTGGTGCAGAAACCATTTTCGTCGAAGTCGTGTTCTCCACTCGCTGTTTCGCTGTTGGCGTAACACGTCTTGTCGGTGCAGTCAGTATAGAAATAGACTACGCCGTGGCTCTTGTCCAGAACTGGAAGAGCGTCTGTGTTCTCGCCGCTTAGATTCTGGTAGAAGTGTACCGTGTCGCCCTCGGACTTGCTGCCATTGAGTAGGTAAGCGACTTCACCGCTCTTGAACTGTTCTGCGGTTTTGCCGCCATTTTCATCTTCTGTGTCTGCGAGGTAGTAGCAATTTGTGATTGGGCCAAAATTGTATCCACATATATCGCTTATATCAGAACTTGAGAAAGTAGCAGTAACGGTTCCTATGTTATAGCAATTTAAAATTGGTGCAGTACTAGAACCACACACACCACCCACAGAAGATACTTGGCCGGTAGCAGTAACAGTTCCTGTGTTATAACAGTTTGCGACTGTGCCACCACTGCCATTGAATCCACATATACCGCCTATAGTAGCAGATGACTCAATAACGGTAAGTTTCCCTGCATTATAACAGTTTGTGATTGTGCCGTCATTGCGTCCACACACACCGCCCACAAAATCATTCCCTTTGAAATAGGAATCAACAACTCCAACATTTTTTATGTTGCCATCGGATTCTGAACTTCCGAATAATCCAATACGTGTTGAATTACCATTAAAGTACAAACCACTTACGGTTTTATTATTTCCGTCAAACGTTCCTGAATACAGTGTTATATGATCTTCCATACAATCTGCAATCGGTGTCCAGGTTATAAAGTCACTTCCGTTGGAAACGTTGCCCTCTTCATCGTATTGTAAGGAATCAAGAAGATTTTCATTTACTGTGATGTTGGTTGTCAGAATTGCATTGGCTAATGTGTTTTGTTCAACTCCATCAAGAGTGCCGTTTACAAGTCCTGCAAACCAGTACAGCTGACCTGCATTGCTGATTTCGTAAACATTCTCTTTCATGCTGTCATCGTCAATGTCATATTTGTCAGTTGTTTCAACAGCAGGCTGATATACGGTTGCATTGCATTTCGGGCAGTTTCCGAAACCGTTGGTGTTCCCTGTATCGTAGCTGTGTTCATGGGTGGACGTGTCCTCCTCCGCACTCGCCGACAGCATGCCGCCGGAAAGCGAACCGATGCCCACAGACGAGATGCCCGTCACAAGTGCCGCCGCAAGGCTCAGCACTCGCCGGGATAGTTTCTTTTGAAATCGCATAAACTTCCTCCTTTTTGTTTTCGAATATATTACATATTCTTGATATTCCTATTATAACATGTTCAGGTATTCTTTGTCAAGAAAAAATGATGGTTTTTTGAGATTTTGTTCAATTTTTGAAAGTTGGAGAGGAGGGGGTTGTTCTGTGTCTGTTTTTGAAGTGACTCTATTGCAAGGTCATTCTTACACCATCTATTTCAGACTAAAAAAATCTCAGCCATAAAAATGACTGAGATTTTTTATCAAGTGTAGTTTAACAGAATCATACACCTTATTCCGAGCAATTTTTCTCGTAGGTTTCCTGATCAATATCTGCAACTGCAAGTGCTTCTTCCAATGAAAAACCTTTTGCAAGCAGATTCTTGACAACTTTAATGGCATTTGAAATTTTGCCTTCTGCTTTACCTTCTGCTTTACCTTCCGACACACCTTTTGCAAAGCCATCATCATAAACGCCCTGGCTCAAATTGCACATATTCTCAACCTCCTTACGAACGCTTCTCAATGGAATGTGATAATCACTTTCCAGAATATCCAATGCAGTCTGGCTCTTTCCGATCTCTGAATACAAATTCAAAAGAATATCCAGCATCCGAATCAGCCCATCATAGTTCTTATCTTTTGCACCTAAATTGATCATGATCAATGACATCAAATCATAGTGCTTCGGAATATCCGGCATTTCTCCAACCAGGTTCTCCGGCTTGAATCGATATTCTGTAATCGTATTTGCAAATTCAAGCGGTGCATGGGTACAAATCCAGATAGAGTATACTTTCTTCAATTGATCAAAATTCGAATTCTTGAATTCTACGTTATACTGCGAAGAAATCAATCTGCTGAGGTAGTAAATACCCCGTTTTTCCAGCGTATATCCCGGACGATATTTGTTCTGAGATTCCAGATTGATAATCAATTCTGCTTCTTCCTGTGTAGGCAGTTTTACTTTGAATTTAATGTCATAGCTGCGAACGCCTTCTTTTTCAGAAATCGTTTCAGAACCTGCCACATCCATTTTAGGTAAGAAATCATCATCAACTGGAACTGTCCCGATCTCTGGCTTTCCTTCTAAACAGGCAACAATTTCCGGAATCGAATGGCCCTTGAATTCCCGGACAGTATACTTCAAAATATTCGCAATAACTTCTTTGTAAGACAGAAGTCGCTTTGCCGCTGCATCATAGGATTTCCGTAATTCATGAATATCTGGTTTCTGTTCCATCGGTGTCACCTGCCTTGTTCATTTTGTCTTGCCTTTATTATATCATGTATTCCGGAAAAATGCAAGTATTTCAACAAAGATAAAAAGCTCCGGATTTTCCCGCCACTTAGGACGATCCGGAGCTTTCTCATTGTGACCTGTTCTTTCCGTTACTTAGAGAAGTACGTATTGGTTGAACCCTTCTTCTTTCCTCTGGTCAGATGCGGCAGCATTCCCTGATTGTACAGCTTGCTGACGGCTCTGCCCACTCTGCACTTATCTCCACGAGATAGCTGCTGGTATAGTCCGGGACGGTTCATTTCAATGATGTCCCGGACACGCAGCTGCTTTCCATGGGTGCTTCTGCATCGGATGACACAAGCAATTGCCATCTGTGCTAACTTCTTGTTGGTGTAGTTATAAGTAAGTACGAAAATCTGCTTCATAAAAATAGCCCCTTTCAAAATTCCACGTTGATTTCTTCGCCTTCTTCTGCAATCTTCTGGAAAAGTGCTGCTTTCGCCTGTTCCTGCCGCAGCTTCTCATGAGAGATGACCTTGACTCTCTGCCCGATGATGCCTTTCGGGAAGGAAAGTTCTTTCTCCTGCAGAAGCGGCTGCAGCTCTTCTTCGTTGATCGTCACGGTTCCCTTGTTGGTGTAACAGCCATTCTGGTCAATTCCCAGAATCGTCAGCGTGTATTGTCCAAAGTCGTTTCGTTCCTCTACTGCGGTCACCAGTGCTTCGGTACACGCAATGGGAGCTTCAAATTGATATGTCATGATGCCCGTTCCTTTCTGTTGTCGTCGAAATATGCTTTTGTTTCTTCATCTATGGTAACACCGTTCTGAAAGTTCACGGTGATGGTTTCTTTACCGATCTGAATGTCCCGGAGCACAGCCTCTTTCAGTGCAGCTGCCTCCGGCGATCTTTCAGTACACATGTAGTTTGTAAATTTTTGAACGATCTCCCGATATGTTGCGTCATCCACCGCAGAGATCGGATTGTCCAAAGCATCCAGCTGCTGTTTCAGCTGCCGGAGTTCTTGTTCGTTTTTCTCAACGGAACGCAGGATGGTTTCGGTAGCACGTCCCTGTTCCAGGTATACCATCAGATTGGCGTTTGCCTTTTTCAGTCCGTTGATCCGATTTTGTATGGTGTTGGTCTCTCCGCTCTGCATCAGTTTTCGGAGAGAAAGCTTCTGGTTGACTGCCTCGATGATCTTTGGCTGGTTGGCCGGCTGAAAGAGACAGTTCTTCACTGCGTGAAACACAAACGGTGCCAGCTGGTCTGCCCGCACGCTGGGGATGCCGCAGTCACAGCTTCTTCGGTACTGCAGGTACTTGTGCCCGTTGCTGTGGTTGACGTTGCCGGAGAACGGCTTGCCGCACTTCGGACAGCGTGTGAAGCCGTTGAGGGCGTAGTAGTTCTTGCCGGTTCGGCTGGCTGTCCGCCGGCGGTTCTGTGCCAGCTTCTCCTGGACTTTGTCGAAGCGTGCCGGCTCGATGATCGCCGGCATCCCGTCCGGGATCTCTATGGGATCCGGCTTGATCTTGTGGGAGTTTCGGTGTCCGTCGCTGTCCTTGGCAGCTGTGCGGTCGTAGGTGTAAGTGCCCTTGTACTTCTGGTTCGTCAGGATGGTGTGGATGGCGGTGTCTGAAAAGTCGTTGCCGCCGGTGGTCTTGTATCCCTTTTCTCAGATGTTTTTTGATGTAGCTGTATCCCATGCCGCTGCTGTAAAGGGTATAGATGTCACGAACGATCGGTGCTGTCAGAGGATCGATCTCATAGAGACCAGCCTCATTGACCGTATAGCCGATGGGCGGAACGCCGCCCAGATGGCGGCACTGTCTGGCACTTTCCAGCAGTGCCGCTCTGGTATTTTTAGAAATGTTGTCTGATGTTTCCTCTGCCGCTGCCGCCTTTACGATCGTGGCAAACTTGCTGTAGTCCTCAGATGCCGTATCAATGCTGTCATTCACAGCGATCAGCCGGATCCCATGTGATTCCATCCATTTCAGGTCTTCGATCTGATTCCCGGTGTTTCTGTGGAGCCGGTCCAGTGCTCTTACCACAACGATCTTTGCCTGTACTTTTCCGGACAGGATATCATTCTTCATTTGCTGGTAGCCTTCCCGATTGGTGTTTCTGCCAGTCTTGGCGTAATCGTGATAGACCTGTTCAATGGTCATCTGATGTGCTTCTGTGTAATTCTCCGCACACGTCATCTGTGCCGCCGGACTATTGCCGTTGTCCTGGGCATGTGAACTATAGCGAATATAGACGAGTGCAAGCTGCGTCTTTTTTGATGTATTCATTGCAAAATCCCTTTCCCTTCTGTTTTTTCTTGCCACTCCAAACACACTCCGGCGGCGGTCGTACGACCCAGTATCTCATGATGCACGCTCCTCCATCAGAATCGCAACGAGAACATCAGCCGCCAGATCGATCATGCGATCGTTGGCAGCTCCTTCCTCAGAAGCTTTTTGTTTTTCTGTATCACAGCCGTCATAGTAGAAAAAGCTTTCCCTCAATCGGTTTCGGCTGATCTGTAATCTGGTAATCTCTTCCATAAGCAGCTTCTCTTTCCTCCATTATCTGCATCGGTCCCAGGCTCTGCCTTTTGTAGGTGTAAACGGCATCATTCACCGGACCAAAGGCTTCATCGATCTTCGGATAGCAAAACCGGTAGCCGTAGCTGACAACGCCGTCGATGCTGATCTTTGCCTTAATGCGGTTTTTCTCCGGTGTGACCAAGTATCCTTCATCCAGAAGAACACGAACTGCAGTTTTTTTATCGGTGGCTCCGATCTGTTCCAGAATCTGTTCAAAGGTGGACTCCAAGATCTCCACCTTTATCGGCTTCTTCTTCCGATCCAGTGTCCATTTGATGCCCTCTAACTGCCTGTAGCTGCAGGAGATATAATTGAAGATACGGCATACCAGGTTTTTGCCCGGATGTGCCTCTTCAGTGATCTCACCATGCAGAAGCACGCACATCTGCTTTAGGATCTCCGTATTGGTCTGAATGCCTAGTGTATTTAACATCGCAGATGTTGTTATGATCATGGCGTAGTTCATAGCGAGTCGTTCTGACAGGCTGCATGTTTCCGGAAACAGTTCCAGCAGTTCTTCACGCACGTCTTGAAACTGCTCTAAGATCTCCGCACTGTCCGATGCAAGAAGATGCTCTGCCAGCAGAGAACCTATATATCCGTAGTTTTTGCCCACAAATGCCTTGATCTGTTCCGAATGAGTACCATCTACTGTGTAGGTCAGTCCATCCAGTGTGATCACTCGAGCAATAATTCCTAAGTTGTCTCGTTCAGTATTCACAAGGTAAGTTTCTGAGCTGAACAACGCAGTACACGCCCAGCTGTTCCGATATTTTAACTGGGCATTGCTGTCAAGCCGAAGTTTTTCCTGTCCTTGTGTAAAAGCATAGATGAAATTAGGGCAATACCGCACAAAGAGCGTCTGGCGACTTTGCACGCCATCTGCTTGCAAATTTCCCGTCATATTTCACAAAAATGCTCGTGAATACATCAAGTATTCACTCCGCTTTTTGTTTCATCTGACGAAAAATTTGACGACGCATCTGTCGCACAATCTTTGTGCGGTATTGCCTTAGAGATACTGATCGCATTGTGAATCGTGCTTTCGTCATAGGCGATCGGCACACCGTGATGTTTTCCCAGCATGCTGTGCAAAGCATTTGCCGTTCCATAGAATGCGGTAAAGACGTTTTCGTCGTCCGGTGAGCTGTACAGAGATGCTGCAAGCTTTAAGGCGGTCGTTTTTCCGGTAGAGGAAGTTCCCACCAGTGACACGCCAAAACAATCCGCAGGCAGCTTTTCTGTGATCCTCAGGTAGGCAAGCAGTGTGGATGCCGCTGCTGCACAAAGCACAAACTGCAGTGACGGCATAGGGAGTATCAGACGGTTCAGTTCTGCAAGGTAATCCTCCGGTGACATCTCCAGATGTGCCCGCAGCACAGGCGGGCTGTGAGCTGCACCGCACCAGTGCAGTGTATTGCTGTCCTTCCATCCCAGGACCTGTCTGGCATCCTCTACCGGTAACGCTGCCACAGCAGCCTGCAGGTACATGCTCATCGCTTCATAAGCTCCGAAAGTACGATCCACCGCAACGCCGATGCGGAACAGTGTCGCACAGATCTTGTCTGGCAGAAGTGCTTCAAACGGGATCCGATGAATCACGCCCTCATATTGCATGTCCAGAAAGTGCCGGTGTTTTTCATCTGCCGCAACACAGAGAAGCTCAAAGTGGTCTGCCAGCCATCTTACCTGTGTATGGCTGGCGAGATCTGCAAATCCTGCTTCAGTGTGCAGCACGGTGAAGCTGGTTGCATTTACACCTTTTCCGACCACAAACTCCAGTGCGTACTTTCGCAGACGCATCCATTCATGAAGGTCGATAGATGCACTTCCGAACCGCTCCAACTCGAACTCAACTGGAATCGGGGTAAACTCGATCATGATGTTATACGTCTCGAAATTTAACATATAATTCCAAGAATGGAAAAAATGTCGAATTATCAGTATCCATGGGAGGAAATCTTTCAGGACTGTGCGGATTTGATCACTGTACAGATCAGAGACAGCAAAAATGTTCCGGAGACCTTTCCGCAGTTGTATCAGCTTTTTGAGAAATGGTATACAGAGCGTGAAAAGAAAGTCCCGGAGCAGCGTCACTTCATTCGCAAAATGCGGGAAGAGCTGGGCGTTGAGAGCGGAAAGAAGAAGATCCAGCCGTACTTGTACGCCTTTGTCGGAAAGTATGACAAGATGTCACTGGAGCTTCTGGCAGAGGGAACAACACTTTCCATGGTGTCCAACGTATCCTGGCTGTTTGTTCGGCTGCGAAGCAAGATCAGCAGCACGACCGACAAGAAAAACGCACACTTTTACTATCTCTCCCGCAAGCTAAAGGAAAAGTTTCCGCAGGACATCCTCTTTCTCTCCTTTGACGTGGACACCCTTGTGATATTATGTAAAAATGAGGAATCGAAAAATCGGGTGCAGTCCCATTTCCATTCCATCGAAGAGGAGCAGTCTGTATGAGCGGCAAAAAAAGAGGACCAAAACCCAGGTATGAGGAAGAAGACGTTCTGGAAGCGATGGCTGTGTATTTCTATGAACATATGGTTGTCCGGAAGGAAGACCTTTCTGTCTTTACAATGGATGCCATTTATGATGACATTCAGCACGATGCTTCCCAGTCAATCCTGTATCGCAATGTAGCATTTCCCAAGTACAGCCGGATGCGGAAAATGCTGATCGACCATCTTTCAGCGTATGGATTGTATCAGGAGAAAGAACGGCTGAATGCTGCTGTGGCAAGCCGGATCATAGAGACTTATGAGATCGATGCAGAGAAAGAGGACATGGACGTGCTGCTCTCCAGCCACTATACGCTGACCACGTATGGCGGTCCGGTCATCACCTGTATTGCAAAGCTTCCTGCGGTGGAAGCACTGGACACGCTGGCGAGGATCGAAAGCAAGGAAAAGCAGAAGTCCCTGACCTGGAGCAGAATCAACATGCTCCGCAAGCTGTGCCAAAAGATCAAAAAAAGAAATGCCGATGTGATCTTAGCAGTGATCCCGCAGTACAACAAAGCGATTTACCTGAATCAAAACGGCAGGATCGATAAGCACATCAACAACATCAATCCGTTATGTGATACGCTTCTTTTCTTTGTCAAAGACACACCGGAGAGCAGAGCGTTTGTAAAGGAACAGAAATTTCTCGTTTTCCCATTTCTCTCACCAGAGGAAGAACTGCAGTAAAAAAATGCGGGTAATCCTTTTATCCCGGTGCAGCACCGCACGCCTCAGCGGATTCGCTTTTCGCTTGTGCTGCGGTTCGTCGGGCAGTAAAAAAAATCCAAGTCATGCGTATGGCTTGGATTTTTTTGTTGGATTACTCGTATTGGCTCGCTTGTATTGGTTCGTTAGTACTCTTCCGCCAACAGCATGGTGCAGTGCTCCCCATCATCGATGATATACACTTTTGCTGTGACCGGCTTTTCTGCCTCCGCAATGTACGTCATTTCAAACTGCGGCTGTTCCGAGGTATGATGCACGATCTGCAAACCGTTCTCCTCGCTGAGCCGAAACACCTGTGAGTAGTCTTTCGGTTCGGGCATCTGATCGACAGCCTGCCACATCAGCACCTGAAGCTCGATCGGTATTTCTGCATCCACGCCTCGTGTCAAGTATCTGCCTTTTGATTTTTCAAACATATTCTTTGCTCCTTTACCTTGGAATCAAACATTTCGTACAATTCACCTCGTCGCATGGGAATGGGTTCTGTCAACTCCACTACGCCAAACCCCATATCCAGCACAATGTCAAAATCATAGGGTCGCACATGAATCGCTTTCACAAACTGCTGAATGAATGTGCGGAACTCTTCGGTATTTCGCTTTAACTCTTTCCACTGGGTATGCAGGTATGCCGCGTCTTCATATTGAAGCGGTTCCAGCAGCTTTAGCTCGTGCAGTCTGGTTTCCAGTTTCGCTTTCTCGTTCTCCAGCTGTTCTGCTCGCTGGAGCAAGTCATCTGTGAAGATGCCTTTTTCGATTGCCCTGGTGATGTTGGCAAGACTGTCCTGCACTTCATTGTACTGCTGCAAAACATCTGTATGATATTTTTCGTAGCTGTTGTTGAACTTCTGCACCTGTTGATTTACTTTAGCAACCGCCCGCTTTAGATTTTTCGGCTTCAATCTCTCTCCAATCAGCACAGCAATGTAGGCATCCAGATAATCCTTATTCAGTTCCTTGTTATTGCACATTGCCCGATGGGTATTGCATCTGTAGGTAGCAAGCCGTGTCTTGCTTCTACCGCTGAATCGAAGATTCCCGATCATCCGCTTGCCACAGACATCACAGACCAGTTTTCCAGTCAGCAGGTAAAACTCTTTGCTGTGATAGCGTCCTGTGTTTCGTTTATTCTTCGCCTTGATCCGCTGCACCTGTGCAAACAGCTTTTTCCCGATGATCGCAGGGCAAC
>ERZ773200.1216-NODE-1216-length-22604-cov-5.058362_pt1 | contig 22604 bp, 19 predicted proteins | sample MGYA00581008_ERZ773200 | MGnify/ENA primary metagenome ERZ773200 (study PRJEB29015, sample SAMEA2737770) | human gut metagenome | biome: human gut; feature: human-associated habitat; material: faeces | place: China | collected 2012 ... | reverse complement strand
TACGGCTACGACACGCTGACCGGCCAGCGCAGCAACAATATGCAGCATGGCGTCACATGGAGCTACGCCAACGGCATCTTCAATGACACTGCAGAGATCATCTCGATGGCCGCGGTCTATTATCAGCAGGACTGGCCCAGTTCACAGGAGCTTGCGGCTTTTACGGACGACGTACCTTTTACCCAATATTGCCGTGCCCTGACAGCCTACGGCATGGAAATTACTGCGCGGGAGTCAGTGCCCTACTCCTGCATCAGCTATGGCGGCTGCGTCAATGGCTACCGCAGCGAAGGCGAGACCGTGACCATCACAGAGTACCGATGCGAAACGCACACCTGTGCCCAAGGCAACGAAGAATGCGGGCACTACCACAACGGAATATGGGAATGGAGTGACGATCACGCGGAAGGCAGCAGCCGCCCCGAATGGATCGAAGACGGCACACACGATGTGACCGTCTTTTTTCCTGTCATTTTCCCGGAGGGGGCCACCCAGTCAAAGCTGTGTACCCTGCCGGATGACTACACCCAAGTTGTTGACGGTAAAATTGCCGCAGAGGATTGCACCGGCAGCATCGTGCTGGATGAAAGTGCGAATCTCTACAAGGGCGAGCCGAACGATTGGTTCTATGCTCCGAACGAGCGCACCGCCACCTTTACAGTGGAGACCACCGACGGCGACGAAACTATGACGCAGGACTATACCGTGACCTTTGCCAACGCAACCGCTATCCCATGGTGTCCCGGAGAGTTGCACAACGGCCAGTACGGCCACTATGACCTGAACTGCACAATTTACCTGACCGGCTATGACCGCTATGCTGACCCGGAAACCGAAGCCCACAATGGTGCGGACGGCGGCACGGGCAACCTGGAAGCACTGGCCGCAAGCAGTAACGACGGCACGCTGACACGTACCGTCATCAAGCAGGACCAGTACGGCAATGCGTATGCGGGCAATGCGGTCACTGCCCGCTTTACGAAAACTATAGCGCTGCCGCCCGGTGCGGCGGGCTTCAAGGGCTGGTACGAGAACGGCGCGGACGCTTATGGCAACGTGGAATGGGCGTCCTTGCTGTATCGTATGGACTGGGAAGCACTGTACGGCGCGTCTGACGGCATCAAGTGCCGTTCGGTAGGCTCCGCTTTGACTGCTGACGAGCTGCAGGCATTGCTGGCCGGACTGAACATCGATCCCGACACCGCGCGTGGGCAGGTCGTAGCCTTTGCCATTAGCTGCCAAGGTCATTTTGTGTACGGACAACCCTCGTCGCTGCGCGGTGGTCCCGGCAATGCCAGCGTCGGGATGAATTTGGACTGCTCCAGCTTTGTGCAGTACTGCTACTGGGCACAGAGCTTGCCGTTCTCAGCCGGTAATACAGCCGCCTATGGCCGCACCGGTGACTTGCGGGCAATCTCTTCTGCCGAGGTCCAGCCGGGCGATCTGCGGGTCGTCTATGCCGCTGGCGGAGAGCAAGGCCATGTGCAGATGGCGCTTGGCGGCGGCGCGTGGATCGAATGCTGTTATGGCTACGGCGTCTGCGTAAACATGTCCAACGCCTGGATGGAGAGCCGCGGCTGTCATTACTTTACCTATGCCGGATTTTAAGGAGGCGTTTTTCATGAAAAGAGTTCTGACGATTTTGCTTTTGGTTCCGTTTATCATGGTGCTGGCACAGCCCTGCCATGCGGCAGGAAACGGAGAAGTTGCAGTATCCTTTGTAGATGTTCCCGCGGAGCTGCAGAAACGTTCCGTGCTGGTCACGCTGGGCAGCGGTCCCAACGACACGGACGCTGTTCTTGTAACGCTGAACGGCTTGAACCAGTATGGCCAGACTGCGACGTTGCCGGAGGGCACCTATTACTGCAATGCCGCTGTGCAATACGACGCCCTAAACGATTGGCCACTGCGCGAGGTTGACGGCACCACCTTTTTGCAGGTCGAGTCTGGTGGTCAGTATGAGCTGCAATATGAGTTTGCAGGTGAGAGTTGGTTCACGGAAGTAACCGGGCAGACACGCTATTATACGCCGCTGCCGCTGCTCCAACCACCCGCTCATTATCTGCCCGAGGCAGCCCAGATCAGTGCGTACCTGACAGCACCCGCTGGCTTTTCCCAACACTGTATCGTCTACCTACAGAACCTGTACAGCGGTACAGTATACGCGCTGGATGTATACGAATCCAATCAGCTGGCCGCCGTTTGCACGGAGGCTGACAGCGGACTGTATGCGCTTCTATCTGCCCGCGTTGTGGGCGATGCGACGGAGCGCTACCAGTTCGAATGTGAGCAGAATGAACTGAATACCGATGACAGTGCGAGCTTTCACCTGACAGTAACGGACACAAGAAATCCAGACGCCGAGTTGTGCACGCCCGGCCGTGACGAGAACACCACTGTACAGCGAGCGGCAGCCTATAATGCACCAGCTGCCGCTGCGCCGTCTGCGACACCGACACCGGAGCCGACTTCTTCTCAACCTGTCCAGCAGAGCCAAAAGCCAGCAAATCCGTTCTGGAATGTGCTGGACTTTTTGCCCATCGTTTTTATCGGAGCCGGACTGTTCTGGTTTCGCCAGAAGAACCGCCGGGGCGGCCCGAAGGGGTAACGTAAGCGAAAGCGAACGTTAGCAAGCATTGCATGTGAAATTCACATGCGCCATTTAGGGGACACCCTAAAACCCGTTTTACAGTAATCAGCAAAGATGCAGAATGGAGAATTTTGCTTTGTCCACTACTAATCGAACACGGCCCATTTGCAAGCCAGTATACTTCACAGAAGATGAATGGCGATCTGTAGAAACAAAGATGGCAGAAAGTGATATGCCTAATTTTTCGGCTTTTTGTCGGGAAATGCTGCTTACCGGCAAAGTCAAGCATTACGATTTTTCTGTTATAAAAGAAATCTCTTCTAGCTTGAGTCATATCTCAGGTAACATTAACCAAGTAGCTAAACGCTGCAACACGAATCAATCTGTTACCACCAATGATGTTGAGCAATTGCGACGTGAATATTTACAGCTGAAATCGCTCTATCAGGAACGATTGGTGAAAGCTCTGCGAAAGCTAGTCTAATATGTATGCAACGAAATATTATGCAAACCCCAATCATGTCTTTTGCAAGTGGGCGTGCGAGAGTGGCTATTTGTTTTTGTCTGTTATTGAGGTTTTCGCCCGGCCCTGAGTGACAATCTTCACCTGTTTCTTACATAGAAGGAATCTACTATGGCTATCACCAAAATTCATGCGGTAAAAGTTCGGCTTGGCGATGCAATCAACTACATAGAAAATCCGGACAAAACCGATGGGCAGGAATTGATTTCAGGTTACAATACCGCCCCACAGACTGCAGTGCTTGATTTTTCCATTACTGCAGCAATGGCACGCAAAGCACGAAATGCAAGTGCGAAAAAGCAAGGGAATCTTGCCTACCATCTCATTCAATCATTTTCTCCAGATGATGCCGTCACGCCGGAACAAGCCCATGAATTAGGTCGTAAACTTGCAATGGAATTTACCGATGGAAAATTCGAGTTTGTCGTTGCTACCCATATCAATAAAGATTCTATACATAACCACATTATTATCAACGCCGTTTCTTTTTATGATTACAAAAAGCTGCGCACTGTTCCCTACCGCACCGCGCAGCAAATCCGTAGTATCTCGGATCGGCTCTGTATGGAATCACAGCTATCTGTCATTAAAGATCCGCAACAGCTAGGCCAACTCTACCCCACTTACATACAGAAGAAACGCACAACCAGCAATCGCACTGAAGTCCGCAAGAAGCTTAACTTCTGCCTGGAGCGTGCCACCAATTATGCCCAGTTCCTGCAAATGGCACAGGAACTGGGCATTTCTGTCTGCCAGCGAGGCAAGCACATGACTTACTTGCTGGATGGTGCGGGGCGTGCAATCAGAGATACATCTTTGGCTGATACCGACAAGTTTACGTATACCGGCCTCGTGGAGCGCTTAGAGGATAACGCTGCCGAACAGCTATTTATTCGTGAGCGCATAGCTAAGATTTTTCCGAGTGTCTCGACTTTTACCGATTTTATAAAGCAGCTGCAGTCGGAGGGCGTTAAGGCGCGTGTAAAAAAGCAAACCGGACAGCTTTTGTATAAGGCTGCCGACTTAGATGGCACATGGGTGCCTGCTGACGCTTTAGGAGATGGATTTACACTTGCGGGCTTGGAGAACACAATAAAGAATAAATCGGAAAACCTTGATACAAATCATAGTACACCGATTGCAGAGCTATATCAAAAATTGACTACAAACTATCCGCAGAGTTGTGATACATCTGTCAGACTCACGTCACGCCAGATATGTTCTGCCGGCAAGCGCGGTGTTCTGCTGCAAATCCATGACTCAAGTGGCAATCCGGCAAAGTTGATGATTGATAGCAGCCATATTCATACGACTCCTGATGGGTCTGTATCTGCAGACATCGGCGCGCCTTTTTCATATGATATAACTTACGATGACGGCATACATGGCACAATTCGGGGCACTGATTTGATTCGACAAATCGATGAAGAGAATCTGACGCAGTCACTGATTGTAAACTTGACTGCTGACCAGATCATGGCCATGAGCCTGCGCGGCGTAACGATGCAATTGCCGCAATATGGCATTGAGCGGTTATTCATTCCGGAACGCTATGTACAGCGAAACATCGAGCAAGGAAGCTGTGCAATCAGTCTATATCCCGGTTGGCAGTACAGCTATGTGCCAATTGGCAGCGAGAATACGCGAAAATCAATCAGTGGCGCTGAACTAGCGCAGTCGCTAGGAGGTGTGGTGCAGGTTGACACTTCTGAAAGCAGTTTGGCCCGTCGAGTCGCTAATGTGGAACGCCGTGCAGGAATTGCAAATGCCCAAGAGCTTGGAAAACTCTTGGGCAGCATGGCTGATAATGGTCTACATTCAGCTGCTGACTTTGATAAACAAATCAGTGCATATCAACGCGAAGAAATGAAGCTCCGCAACGAGATTGCAGAGCTTCGTTCCAAAAGCAAAATTTATGCAGCAACGGCTCATAATCTGCAGGCGTGCCGCACCTATAAATCTGTTTGGTTGGAGTATGCATCCAGTCCACTTGCCCAGAAGGATACCTTCTACAAGCAAAATGGAGCCGCCCTGCAGACATACTACAGAGCAGCTTCACAACTTGATAAAATGGGGATTTCACTGGGTACTGAACCTGAAAAGGTAAGACAATTAGTTACAGAAACAGAAAGTCGGATAGCTGATCTTATTGCTGAAGTAGAAATAGTTCGCAAAACCAATCAAGCCATCCAAGAAGATAAGGAAAAAGTCGAACAGATACAAAGTGGTTAATGCATTTTGAAAAGGCTTTGTTTTACGTCACATAGCTTTATTAAGCGTCAAAAATTGACAATTTGCAACAAGTTTTTGTTGCTCACTCTACGTTTACTCCAACCGAGGCTCCTTGCCCAGGCAAGGGTTTCCACTTTTCCATGATATGGTGGATATGGTGAGTTATCGTCTTCATCTGCTAGCCATGCTTTGTGCATGGCTTAGTCATAATCAAGCAAAGAATTTATCTTCCAGCATCAGGCACAGGCAATGATAGATCGGCAGATGCAGTTCCTGAATCATATAGGTTTCCGTCTGCGGAGCCTTGATGCACACGTCACTCATGTCCTTCAGCTTGCTGTCTTTTGCGCCAGTCAATCCAATGACCTTCAGACCTTTTGCATGGGCGGTGGTTGCAGCAAACAGGACGTTCCTGCTATTGCCACTGGTGGAAATTCCAAGGAACACATCCCCCGATTTTCCGTAACCATTAACCTGCTGCGCGAAGCAGAGTAGTGGTTCACAGTCATTCATATAGGCCGTAGACAGGGCAGGATGACCATCCAGTGCAATTGCAGGAAGTGCCCCCTGCAGATTTTCTGCCAAAACAGAACCAAGCTCTTGATTTTCTTCAACCAGCTTTTCTGCGAAATCTGCTTCAGGCTTACGAGGCAGTTTGAAACCCTTCATCAGTTCACCAACAATATGCTCCGCATCTGCTGCAGAACCACCATTGCCAGCCACAAGAAGCTTACCACCATTCTCATATGACTCTTCCAGCAAAAGGTATGCAGCAACAATATCATTCCTTGCCGATTCTAAAGAAGGGTATCGTTCTACCAACAAGTCGATATGTCTCATCAATCGGTTATCCAGTTCGCGCATAGTCGTACTCCCCCTCTTATTTCAGGTACTGTTCTACAAAGTCCTTCAAAGACGATACCGTCACAGTCTGTCCGTAGGACTCAGAGCCAATCAAAGCAGTCTGACATCCGGCATTCTGACCCGCCTTGATATCATTTTCCCCATCGCCAATCATCCAAGATTGCGACAGATCAATGTTAAAGTCCCGTGCTGCATTCAGCAGCATTCCAGGTTTGGGTTTGCGGCAATCACAGTCAAACTTCAGTTCTGGGCGCTCCCCTTCATATCCCTTATGCGGATGGTGTGGGCAGAAGTAGATGGCATCCAAATAAGCTCCTTCTATTCCCAGAAGTGTCTCCATCTTGTTGTGAATCACTTCGAGTTCTTCAAAGGACACTTCCCCACGGGCAATCACCGGCTGATTCGTAACAACGATTGCCAGATAACCGGAGGCGTTAATCATTTTGATTGCATCCGCAACGCCGTCCATCAACTCAAACTCGTCTATGTTCCGAAGGAAACCCACATATTTATTGATGGTGCCGTCCCGATCAAGGAACACCGCTTTCTGCTTGTTCTTCAGATTCTTACCGGAAACGCGACCAGTCTTGTAATCCTCGCATACAGAGTAATAGCGTTCGGGTGTCCCCATATCCTTCACATATTCAGGACTATCGTAGCAGAACATCTTTCCGGTTCCGGCCAACGGCTTAAGGAGTTGCCGATCCAAGTCAACCTTGATGGATTTCCCGTTCTCCCCCACAGCGCCAACCTTGTCCGCATCAATCCCCGAAGGATCTAAAATGCTCGGATTGATAACATGAAGTCCAGCATTGACACGATTGCGATAGTATTCCGGACGTTCATCTTCCTTAGCTAGCCATTGCTCAACAGCCCCATTTTTATCAGCAATAATGAGTCCGCTGTCGTAGGGATGGCTATTGGGGTGCGTGAAAAGAGTAACCAATCCGCCATGCTGTTTATGAAAAGCTACGAATCGATTGAAATCCACATCGAACACCGCATCGGCATTCAGCAGTAGAAAATCCGAATCCAGCTTATCCTTGATTTTGAAAAGCGCACCGGCATTGCCTAAAGGTTCCTTTTCAAAATAGTATTCAATATGAACACCGAAGGGCTTCCCTGTTGCCGGAGATATACCCGAGCCATCTCCGAAATAGTCCATGATGATGTTTCCGAGATGAGAAACGGTCAAAATAATGTCTGTGAATCCTTGGTCACGCAGACACTCCAACTCATGCTCCAGAACAGGCTTTCCTTCGATTTTTATCATCGGTTTGGGGATATCACTGGCAACAGAGGAAATCCGGGTGCCCCTACCGCCGGCCATTATTACTGTTTTCATCTTAGACTATCCTCATTCAAATACAGTGTTCTTTTCGCCTATTCTTCATAAGAACAAAACCCTCAAACAACGCCAAGTCCTCTTTTGTCGTAATCTTTATATTTGTCTGGTCTCCATATGCTTGATATAGGGTATCCCCTAATGTGTACATAAGGGTTGTCGTATGTGGCTCAACTTTGTCGATTAAATTCTTTTCTTCTGCTCTACGATAGATATCCAACAGATATCCAAACTGGAAACCATATGGGCATGCAATCTGAATATATTTATCCCGATCCACCCATTTGTGGCTTTCTTGCCCATCGTTACTACCTAGCAACTGATAACACGGAGTAGCTGTTATTGCTGAACCATGCACCTTCATTACATGAAACACCTCGCTGACAATCTTTTCAGATGTAAACGGTGCTGCTCCATATTGAACCATTACATAATCATCATTGGAAATCTTATCCCTCAAATAGTTCATTCCATTCATAACCGATTCTTGGAATGTACTTCCTCCATCCGCAATCCATCTGACTTTTGTCAGCTGATACCGGCGGATAATTTCTTCGAGATAATCTTTCCACGCTTTATGACAAACAACCTCTATAGCATCTATGTCCTTATGTTGCTGAAAGATTTCAATGGTATAAGCCAAAACAGGTTTTCCCAAGACTTCAACAAATTGTTTCGGTCTGTCAGCGCCAACACGAGAACCCACACCACCAGCTAATATCATTGCTGTAACCATCTTACTTTACCTGCCTTTCGTAACTGTCAAGAGCCGTATCAAGAAAGCGTACTAAATTCCGGTATGCAGGAAGGAAGAAGAAACTATCGTCATCCCCTACACTTCCTTTATACAATCCCCAGCAGAACCAGTAGAATGCCGAAATCGGAAGGAAAGCCATGTAGTAACGATGTTCATCTGCTGCAAGTTTTCTCCCTACGAACATTTCCAGATATCGTTCTATCTGTTCGTCTGTCCAGTCGTAGCGACTGAGTATGCAACCAATATCATTAGCAGCATAATTCATCCCTGCATATTCCCAATCTATAAGATAAATTTCACCCGTGTTGTCATAAAGAAAATTAGGGGCGTATGTATCATTGTGGCACAATACACGCTCATACCCGAGTCGTTCTGCATCTTCAGTCACAAAAGAATACAGTCGAGTCACTTTATTAATAATATCTGAAAACTCTCTGCACAGATTTCCTTTTGTTGCAGAGGCAATCTCCATCAATTTTTTTCCTTCTTCAATGTTGTCAAATATCTTTACTTTCTTATCTACCTTTACCGCGTGAAGCTTACGTAAATAGTCCATTGCGACTATGAGCTGATGATCAGACGCTTCAAAATTACAATTCTTGGCTTCTTTAACAAAATGAGAAATCTTCCACCCGGAAAGTTCCATACGAATGACAGACCTATCAATTCCGAGCTCTTTCGCTTTAAGCTGTGCAAACTGTTCTGCGCTTCGATCTATTAGGTTTCCCGCAGTTCCACCTGGATGCCGATACACATATTTTGAATTATTCGCGGTAAATGCAAAAGAAACATTTGTAAGACCTGCATTAATAACTGCAATATCTGTAATATCATTTGCTTCACAGCCAATTGTACTGCAGATATTGGTAATAATTTCGGAATCAACATTTAAAAGAAATTCAGTATCAAACTCGCGCAGATCATCGATACTGTCAAACTCTAAAATTGAATCAGCATTGCAGGCTTTTGAATAAAGTGTCAGTTCTTTAATATGCTTGGCATAAAACTCCTCCCAGAACATTGCCGCAATGCCAAAATTATTGATTTCTTTTTCAAGGAATTTTCTGAAAATCATTGAAAAAGTCTCGTTAAAATACGCATGACCTACCATTGCCAACGAATCCGAACCACCAACTGTCATACCAGTTATCACATTTGCATCTGAAACAGTGACCGCAAATTCACGAAACTTTCCGTGTTGATAAGAACATGCTCGGTATGAGCAGTTATTATCGTTATTTTCCAGAAATGGATTCTCGGTAAAATAGTGATCAGCACAGCAGATATAAGTATTTCTTAAATAATCTTTTGCTTCATATAAGCTGTACAGGTTTCCCTTTGTTCCAAATTTATTGTTAACTATCAAGTGAACATTGTATTTTTGTTCTAGATAAAAGAATTTTTCTTTCATATAGCCCACAACAACATAAATCTCATTGATTTGAGCGGCTCTAAGTTGTTCTATCTGACGCTCGATTAACACTTCGCCTTTGACCCTAAAAAGACCTTTTGGTTTTTCGTATGTAAAGGGAGCAAAGCGATTTGACTTACCCGCCGCAAGAATTATGGCATTTCTTTTCATCTTTTTCTTCATCCTTATTGCTATACTATCCATCAATGCAAATAGCTTTCAATGGCTTTTTTGTAAATATACTTTCCTACTTCATAGGAAGAATGCGAATTATTAAAAATTCCTTGCATTTGCATAAAAGCACTTACATCATTCTTGTATTTTTCGTCATTAAAATTTGTAATGACACTTTCCAGTTCTTTTTCATTTTGAGCAAGGGGAAACGGAAGTTCTAACAGATCAAAATATGTTCCTCTATCATTAGCATATTTTTCTATATCAGTTGCATACATAAAAACTTTTTTGCCCGCTTCCATTGCATCGAAGGCGCAGCTGGAATAGTCCGTAAACAAAACATCTGATGCAACTATTAGCTCCTCAATATTTTGATATTGTGATCCATTTAAAACATTTTCGGTGTATTGTACGCAATTTTGCTTATCTGCAATATTGGGGTGTAGTCTAACTATCACTTTCCAATTTCCAGGAAACTTTGATTCCATGCATTCTAATAATTTCTTGTAATCAAAAAGATATGCATCGGTGCTACCATCCACTCGAAAAGTGGGTGCATACAAAATAATCCTATCATTTTCTTTTAAGTTATAGTACTTTTTCACCTTCAAAAGCACATGGGTCGGGTCTCTATAGAAGATATCCTCCCGCGGAAGCCCCATTTCTAAAATTTCACCATTATACCAAAATGACTTGCTATACTTTTCCGTGCTCCATTTGCAACCAGATAAAAATAAATCTGCCATTTGGGAATCATTAATGGCTCCGGCAAGATATTTAGGCGCTAGTGATTCCTGCGCGTCCTTTTCAACTTTTTTCAGCGTCAACCCTGCATGCCATGTTTGTACATAAAACTGTCCTTTTCGTTTGACCATCCATTCTCTCTTGCGGCAATCATCTACCCACACACCTGCCGTTGCCAACTCAGAGAGTGACTTAAACGAAGCAAATTTCACAACCCTTGCACCTTCTATCTTATATTTGTCATCTTCCATAAGCCATACATAATCCAAATTAGGGTATAGTTCTCTCATGGCTTCGAAAATGCATCGCGGACTATCATTATAATATTTTCCACAAAAGCTCGAAAAAACAATTTTCTCATGATTAATAGGTATCAATGAACATATCCGCATAAAAGCTTTTCCAACAATTCCTCTGTAATTAATCATCGGCTACTCCCAATCTTATTTTTGTAACTCACAACAACGTGTTTTATTTTCTTGATTTCAGGAAATAGAATTAATAGGTTCACTATAATAGTAAATATTTGATATATATTAGGCAGTTCAAAGATCAAAGCACAAGACTGCACAGCCAACAGTATCCATGTAATCGGCAGTTGATAATATCTTTCAATTTTGATTCGATCTCCTACTGCAATCAGTCTACATCTGTAAATTACATAACTTGAAATCGCTGTTGCGATTGCAGCCCCTTGAGCACCCATCTGCCTTACAAGAACAATATTAAGTAATATATTAGTAACTGCACCAACTACTGCAGATCTTCCCATCGCTAGTGAATTTTTATCTGCATTAAGAATCGGTCCCAAAATACCAGAAGCCGAATTAATAACACTACTCAACAGCAAAAATGGGACATAGCGCCATGCATCAAAAAAATCCTTAGCGTACAAAAAATGGGCAATAATTTTTGTTGTCCAAATAAGCATTATGCAGCCAATAACCGTAACACAATTTAATATAACTATCATGTGTCCATAAAATGTTGCAGCGTCTTTTTTGTCACTTTCCTTAATGGCAGAAATTTGCCACGCTTGGATAAAGATTTGTTGAATTGTAGTTAGAATTGTAGGTATCTTATAAGAAACTGAATAAATTCCATTTATTGCAACGCCACATATTGCCGTAACTACATATCGGTCAGAAATATTATTCACCCACCACCCAAGACTATTCGTAATCATTGGTGCAGCGTATTTCACCATATCATTATTTAATTTCTTATCGGTAACTATCTTAAGTTTTTTGCAAATCCCTGTTTTCAGGAAAAGATAAGTAGCTGGCGTGAACTGTCCAAAAATGTAGGAAACATAAAATCCCCTTAGACCAGCCTTTAATTTCAACAATAGCATCACATTCAAAACAACTGTACAAACTGTTGCCAATGTTCCTGCTATTGAAATATCTAAGACTTTTTCCATTCCCTTTGCCGCTTGCACAGTATACTGATAAAACAACGATGCGAAAAAGTACAAGAAAATCAACATCGAGTAGTTTTTGATCGGAGCATATACGCTGAATATTATATTAACGCTTAAGCCAATTCCCATTATTAACGTTGCTATCAAAACGTATTTTAATCCTATGGATAGAATTTCATCTTGTCTTTTACTCTCCATAAGAAATCTCATAACAGCTTCATTAATGTTGAGAGATAGAATAGGAATAAGAAGCTGAATCGTAGTAGAAACCAGATCATATTCTCCGTATTCTTGTGTTGATAGCACTCCGGTATAAAGAGGTACCATCAAAAAAACAAGTATTTTTGATGAAAAGCCACTCAGCGTTAAAAGTCCTACATTCTTTATTAGATATTTTGTTCTATTCATTATCTTTTTTTAGTTCATTATTCTTATAGTATTTGCGGATTGTACGATAAGGAATATCATATCCTCCTTCTTCTATTGCCTTACCCTTTAAGATGAATTTTTTATAAGTCAATATCCATTTCACATAATACATAACTTTTTCCTTATGGGAGAGCGCATAATTAACATAAGATGAAGGAATCTTTATATTCATCTTTTTTGCGAATAATTTAAATTCATCTGTGACAGACATAATGAAAGGTCCCATCCCATAAAGAACCGGCATAGGAGCTACATATGCATCTACATATACGGCGTTAACACATGATATTTGATTGATCATCACTTGATGGGCGTTAACTCTATAAGTTTTATTAATGATAATAACAGGACAGTCATGCCTTAAAAAGAGAAGATTATGCGCCAAGGATCCGTTTACCATTGCTATCATCTTTGCACTGTTAATCGCTATTATTTGATTTCTTAAGGACATCTTTTCCATATGTATAGAAGTAAAATTGTTTTGTATAAAAATGGATTCAATTCGTTTTTCCCCCATTTCTTTTCCATTATTAGGAAGAAGAGCTCGTGAGCAATATATATTTTTTTCAGGAGTTATATTAGCTTCCGTTACGCATCGCCCAACTATTTCGTCAAACAATTCCTTATACTCTGCAGTATAATATGATCCAGGGTAAATTGCCGATTCCGGGATAATAACCTTCCTAAACCGTGTAGGAGCATTAACGCATATCATCCTGTCCCTCTGTATTCCTAATAGCTCAAGTAGTTCAAGATAATTTCCATCAATCGTACAGTTTTCATCCTTAAAACATGTATAAACAATTTTAGTATTAATATCTTCCTTTATTGCATACCAAAGCCTTCCTATAACGTCGAGCAAATAATGTCCCCATTGCTTAATAAAGAAATTCAAATAGATAACAGTACTATCATCGCTTTGGGAAATGTCATCTATATTTATTTTCTTTCCTTCAACACGATTTCGCATACCTTGTGCTTTTTGCAATGACAGTTCAATAGGGTTTCCAATGCTATCAGCGACCCCCCCCAACCAAATATCGGGCCATCAGGCTGAAAAGCATCGCCCTTCTGTGGCGGAATAACTATTCCATCTACAACTGTATATACGCTTAAATTCTTGTTTTTTAGATACTCCACACGAAGAGCATCTTCCCAGATGTTCTTTGACAATTCACAAAAATAGTTATTCATCTTTTTTCCTCGATTTTCAGATTATGTTTATGCCAAAAAAACGCCCTTGATTATCTCAAACAAGACCACATACATATTATTTAGTAAAATGTTACCAACCCACTCGAATAAGTCAACATTGTATCTTCCTTGCCATATTTGAAACAGCAATCCAAACGCCGGAAAAAGCCACAATGTATGTTTTAGTAAATCAAGGCTATATTTGTTTAAACTCTTTGTCTTATATATCGGAATTAGTATCGCACCTATTGCAGTCATGCTTACAGCTGAGAATCTCCAATAGTGAGGGGTTGTAAACCACGAACATGCAACAGTCATAATAGATACCAGAAACAAATAATTTGAAAATTTCCTATCCGTGCTTTTCGTGTATTTTAATATACCAAAGCAAATGAGCCCAATTATTACAAGCGCAAGGGCCACCATTATAATTCTGTTCAACTTATAGTACTGACTCCGCGACACTTGTCTGGCCCATTCTGTTGAGTCTTTATCATGTAAATACCAGTATGCTTTTAGTGACATATTAGTCAATATCGATCCAATACTTCCACCGATTGATAGTCTACCGATATTTTCGTACAGAGTATCAATCAGTAGAGGCAAAGAAAAAATCAAGAGCAAGAATGGCACCTTGATTTTAGTGCTTAATGCCATCGATAGTCTTAACAAAATCAGAACTACTGCTGATGTATGCATAAAACACGGTATAATATACAAAGCAAGTACAACAATGTTATGCTTATTCTTAACTGTATCTAAGTACGTTGCCAAAACAACTAACGCAAATGCCGAGATATTTCTGACATTTGCAATTATATTAAAGTATGGTAACATACATATCTGAAAGAAAAGTACCCTTGGGATTATATTGCAAGCGGCGTATCTTTCAGCTGTATCGCATGTGATATAGAATGCAATTCCATACACTAATGCACCAGTAAGCATCGGCAACAAATGAACAACATCAATCTTTCCAACAACCCAAAAAATAAAAATAATCGCCCATAAACCGCTATCGAAGTTGTCTGTTTTTCCGAAATATGAAAAACTATCTTTAAAAGAAAGCCTCCCACATTCTTCCGCCATTGTAAAATATCTTGTTAAATCGCCCTCTATTTTAGGAGGAAAATTGTATGAGATTAAGCCCACACCAATAATAAGAAGTGGCAAGAACTTTCTCCATTTGGTTGGTGATTTGTTGATTCCATATATTGCGTAAATCATTAGTAATGGTGTAAAAAACAGCAAAAGGAAGTAACTTAAGAGTGTATTCATTCTCTATCTTATCTCCAGCTTTTTACGAGATTCTTGTACAAGCAATAGTTATTCTTTACCATAAATACTATTAAGAGATACTTTAATTCGCAGACAGCTCTATCTGGATGGTAGCTTCGTAGAATATTTCTTACTCTACCCATTTCTTTTGAAAACTCGCTCTCTTTTCCGGCAATAATGCAATCGTTTAATACTCGAACCGCTATTCTCATTTCTGCGTAATCAATCTCTTTTCGGAAGAAAGTCGAATCTTCGCCCAAATAAGTTTCAATCTCATTTTGAAAGCTTAAAATATCAAATCTTCGTTTGGCAAAAGAAGACCTCATGATGCCGCTATCATTTTTTCTGTAATAATATATTCTTTCATTTATGGCAACCACTCTTTTTGCCTTATATATATTCTTGTATGTCGTTAAATTATCTTCATTTATTCTTCCAACTGGATATTCAACTTTTTCAAAGCATTCTCTACAATAGAGTTTTCCCCATGCATTAACCTTTATCTCTTTATGCCTTAATAGACTTCTTAGCGCTTCTTCTTTTGAATATACCGTAACTTTGTGATTGCTACATTTCTTTAGGTCTTTCTTATCTTCTACAAATTCTCCCTGGACTATATCAGCTTTGAAGCTTTTGGCTGCATCAAACAAAACCTCAAGGTAATCATCTGAAACTATATCGTCGCTATCGATAAATGTAAGATACTCTCCACTGGCAATTTTTAAGCCCGCATTCCTCGCGTCTGATAATCCACCATTTTTTTTATGAACTACTTGAATCCTAGAATCTTTTTTCTGATATTCATTGCACATCTCCCCACAACGATCGGGCGATCCATCATCGACTAGAATCAGCTCAAAATTAGTGTAACTTTGTCTAAGTATGCTATCTACACACTCATCCAGGTATTCTTCAACCTTATAAACAGGTACTATCACGCTAATTTTATCAACACTTATATTCATTGCTTTTCACCTTTTCGTATGCTGTTTCTTGTATATTTCCCATTCTAGCTTTGGTGAAATAGTACACAGGAGCATTGACATTTTTCCAGAAATGCTTCCTATATCTCCCAGAATATATCTTATGCATCCTTTGCGAATCATTTTCTTTAATCGAACTATTTCCTTCTCTTCTTTGTAATCGCACGAAATCATTGTTCTTAATGTAGCAACGGCAGCTTTGTCCCTGCGTTGCTTCCAGGCATTCTGTACTTCCTTGTTCTGCATTAGATATTGCTCGGCTCTTTCCAATGCAATAATTTCGGTAAAGTCCTTCTGTCTGGGTGGCTTATGTCCATATCTTCCAAGGGTCGCTCCTTCACTACACACCCTATAGTGATAACCCGCATATTCCAATATAGTGAGGGATGTCGTCACATTTGAAAGATACATAATACTAAAGAGTTCATCCTCACAAATTGCAATATCCTCGCAATACTTGATATGATTCTTGCGAACCACATTAAGGTCAAACATTTTTGCTACTGCGAAGCCTCTTATACCCTTACTTGAAAATACCGATATTTGAGCTTCACCTACTGTTACTCTTGTTATAACGTCAGACTTTATAGATGATTTATTATTGAGAACTAGGTGTCCAGCAACGAATGCGCCCGGTTCCATATACGCAACCATGCGCCCTATATAGTCCGGCTCAACCCAATCGTCAGAGTCAATAAACGTAATGTACTCTCCATTAGCTTTTTCAATTCCAAGGTTCCTTGATGCGGAAACCCCCGAATTTTTTTGATGAAAAGACCTGACTTTATCAAAACTATTTGCGTAACTATCACAAATTAATCCGCTCGTATCTGTTGACCCGTCATCGATTAGTATCAGTTCATAATTTTCATATGTTTGATTCAAAATCGAATCCACACATACTTTTAGATAATTTTCGACATTATACACCGGGACTATAATGCTTACCATTTTCATCCTCAATCCGTTATTTTTCTTTTATACTCTTCAAAACGTCCAATCACCTTACAGGGAACACCAGCTGCAACAGTTCCATCTGGAATATCTTTATTCACAAGACTACCAGCTCCGATAATCACATTATTTCCAATATTTACATCATATAGAATCGTACTATTTGCCCCAACAAAAACATTATCGCCAATCGAGATAGGTCCTTTACGTTCTTGATAGTTCGGATTTTTATCCATGTACCGAAACATCAATGCAGTGATATCGTGATTTACAAAGGTAACACCGCTCGCTATATGTACATTTTCTCCAAAGCTAATCATGTAAGGCTCTGTTCCAAAATTCCATGGTTGGAGGTAGCAGTGCTCCCCCATTGATTTGAAATACCTCTTTTTCTTCAAGTATTCAGCTCGTGCGTACCCCCCCCACTTATAAAAATCCGGAATAATGTAAAATATCTCTTCAAACGACCCATTTTCTGTTTCCTCAATTCTTCGGTTCATACGTTTCCGGCGAATAGTGAATCACTCTCGTACCGCCATTTTCAAATTCAAACGGAATATGCATCAAATCTCGCATCGCCCACCGAACAGAATCCTGCCGTTCCGGCTGCACATAGAACACAAGGAACCCACCGCCGCCTGCACCGAGTAACTTGCCTCCCAGTGCGCCGGCAGCCATGCCTTTTGCATACAGTTCATCAATGCTATTAGTCGAAACCGCAGAACCTGTCTGACGCTTCAGTTTCCATGTGTGGTCAAGCATTCTGCCAAAATCATCGAGGTCAGTGTTCTTGTCCGTCAAAACACGCTCTGCATCATCGACGAGTGCAAGCATCTCCTTAAGTTGAGCAGTCTTATCTTGCTTACCTACAGCATTTGCTTTCTGCACATCGGAGGAGAATCGAGTAAATCCCGTAAAGAACATCATCAGATTCTTATTAAGCTGCTTTTTGCGTTCCGGCGAAATGATAACAGGCAGCACTTCGTAGCCATCTGCATTGAAGTTGATGCGGTTAAAACCGCCAAAAGACGCTGCAATCTGATCTTGCCAGCCGCCGGCCTCCTGGCACAGGTTGCGCTCAAGGTAAATTGCTTCGTCCGCCAATTTTTTCTTGTCCGCATATTTGCCTTTGAGTGCGTAAAATGCGTTCAGCATTCCAACAGCGAAGGAACTGGATGTTCCCAAACCAGAACGAGCCGGAAGATCAGCTTCATATGTAAGGCGGATTTCGTGCATATCCAGCATCTTCATTGCATTGCGAATAGCAGGATGCTGGATATCATCAATGTTCGTCACACGCTCAGTCTTTGAATATGACAGTTCTGTCGAGTAATCAAAGAATCGCGGAAGGTGACGTACATTCACATAGCAATACTTATCGAAAGTAGTAGAAAGCACTGCGCCGCCGTTTTCCTTGAAGAAACTTTCAATATCGGTACCGCCACCAAAGAAAGACATCCGAAAGGGTGTTTTTGTGATAATCATTTATTTTCCTCCAACAACTCGATGACCCGTCCCACTGCACCGCTTGCTGCATACTTTTTACAGCCGTACTGATACGCATATTGGCTCATCGTATCATACTCATCCACGCTCAGTTTCACAGCAACTTTTAACTTGTCGGCAAACTTCTCATTATTACCAGCTTCGACAAGATAGCCGCTCCTATTTACGTCTACCTGCTCCGGAATTGCGCCGACAGAAAATGCAACAACAGGGCGACTATACTTATATGCATCGATGATGATGCCGGACTGAGAAGCTGAGTTATAGGGAACAATTGCCCAATCGCAGTTAATGAAAGCCTCTCGCATTTCTTCATCAGTGACATAATCATTGTTGAGCTTTACATTTTTCTCTTTTGCAAGTCGATCAACAACTTCCTGCATCTGCGGATCAACCCGGCCAATAACATCAAATTGAATATTCGGGCACAAGCGAACAATCTCTAACAGGTTATCTGCGCCCTTATAAGGATTAATTCTCCCAAAGAAAAGTACGCGACCACTATGTACTGGAGGCGTGTAAGACGGATATCTGCGCCACAGTTCCAAATATTTCACACGTTCTGCGCTGATTCCGTAACGATCAATCATATCCTGAATATACATTTTATTGCGTAATACGATTGTATCTGCAAACTTGACAACCGCCTTGTTCATCAGGTCAACCATCTTTACTTGGCTGTCCCCCTCATGTGGAATAACCTCATGAATCACCTGATAAGTCTTAGCTTTACCAGCCATCATCATAATGGGAAGATTCCATGTATGCAGGCTCTCGAAATAAATCGCATCAAAATGTTCCTTGCGGATACGATGAATAATCGAAAACAACAATGGGAGATTGAATGTATTCTTCGTCACACCGGGTCGCTCCGGGCAATCAACCAGCCATGTGTGATCAGACTGATGAAGTTCCACCTTTGGAGTCTTAATGCAAATCAAATAAGTCTCCCAGTCGCTTCTCTTTCTCATTTCTTCGTACATTCCAAACAATGTATCCTGATGATCTGCATTGTCCGAAAACGTAACGAAAAGTACCTTTTTCATCTCTAATTCCTCTCCCACAGACCAAAACAGCTCAGACTCATCTCAAGGAGTCTGAGCCATCCTTTATTATTCTCGAATAACGATTAGCTTTCTTAGTTTTTCAGCAGCACAAAATATACCTTCTCTTAACGTATCTATAATTATTCCAAGCAGAAAAATGGTCATCGTCCCGTACATTAAATAAAATATGCAATAATTTTTATCGATATATTTGCTCAAATCAAAAACATCTGAGAACAGATATTTCATCACTGTCGGATACATATGAATCAAGTACACTCCGAATGTTGCATTCGCAATATAATTAATCCACCAATCATACTTAATCTTCCAACTCACTCCCCAAATAAAAATCCCGATGGAGACCAACATAGAAACCGGTCTAAAGTTTCCTCGAAGATAATAGCAAGAATATGTTGCTGCAGCGTTCAATCTTGTTCCCAGCACATCCAATACAATAATGCTCAAAACCGCAAGCAAGTATGGGATAATGATTACGGCAACACATTGCATTTTATAATTCGAATATGTAATTCTCTTTCTTTTTATATAAACTACAACTGCATATAGCATCAAAAACGCACAGAAGTTATTTGATCCTAAGTCAACATACGGAATTAATGTTGATACGCTCCAGACACCAAACATTACTACAATACATTTTTTTAAGTTGTCATCATCTAATGTTTTCAGACCTTTGTGATAAAAGGGCCACATTAGAAGAAAAACTATGTATGTTGTTGGATACCACCACAAACCAAATAAAGTTGGAAATATAGACTTCAGCACTAATATTAAGCTTACCCCCCCCCTATTTAAAATTAAGGAAAGGCAAAGGAGACTTATACTATAAAACAAAACTATTCGCTCCAATCTGACACAGGAAGAGAATGAATATTTCAGATTGATTGAATCCTCTGCTTTCGAACTTAAAAACCACGCTGAAATCAAGAAGAATAAATTGTTCCCAATAAACGCATTATTCCCCAATATCTGCAAAAGTAGCTTGTTGGTCGTCAGCCCAACTATCTCTGTGTCAACGTTGAACGCATTCTTTGATACTAAATGATGCGACACAATCATCAGCATCGCCAAAATCTTTAACAGCTGAAAATTGCTTTGTTTCTTTACCATAATATCCCCCTGCCCTTTGCTCATGTTATGGCACCATTTTGCGCTACGGTAGCTCCCGTCTTTAGTCCTGATAGCACCAACGTTTGCTACGGTAGCCCCTTCCTTTATCCCGGGTTCCACTCATTCACGCTATGGTAGCTCCCCTACTTATGCCTGATTTCCCTGCACGAATGAGCATCTCCATGAGCATGAGATTCTCACATCCGCCTTGTTATCTTCAAGACCGGGATGAAATCTCAGATGATGTTATCATCACCAAGCCCTGAAACCGCTATGTGAAAGTCACCACAGTGTCGGTAATATCATCACGGTGCCATCCGGTATAAACCCGCGAGCTACCGTCGCATCAATAAAAGTGCTTTTTCGGGGCATAAAAGCTTCAATTCACACTCGTTTTGCCCTCTCTCACGCCCATGATCTCGGCATTTTGCACTATCGAGAGCACTATCCAACTTAACGCCACGGTAAGAGGTGTATTTATGCCCGATTCCACTCTGGATTTTTTCCAATTTTTAGCAGTTCAAAATGTGCGAAAGCGTCGATATTCAGTGATTTTCTCCACTCATTGCAGTGGTTTGACCCTCAGAAACCCCCTCGGTGCTTTCAGGCATAAACAGGATCTTCACCGTTGCAAACATGATTTTCAAATCCTCGATAATACTCGGATGCGCTATGTACATTAGATCCATCGTCAGCTTGTCATAAGGCGTGGTGTTGTATTTACCATAAACCTGTGCATAACCAGTCAGGCCAGCCTTAGCCTGCAGGCGCAGTGCAAACTCCGGCATTTCTTCACAGTATTGGGCTGCAATTTCAGGACGCTCTGGACGAGGCCCCACAATGCTTAACTCGCCTCGTAGTATATTGATAAGCTGTGGCAATTCATCCACGCGGCATGCGCGAATCACTTTGCCTACAGGCGTGATACGGTCATCGTGCTCACCGCTGGAAAGACGGGCCACACCGTCTTTTTCGGCATCAACGCGCATGCTGCGGAATTTCAAAATACCGAATTCTTTTCCATCCTTGGTCAAACGAGTCTGCTTGTAAAACACAGGTCCGTGATCCGTTGCCTTAATGGCAATGGCCGTCACCAAAAAGATCGGGCTCAAAATAATCAGTGCAGCAGCAGAAATCACAATATCCAGCAAACGCTTGATAAAAAGGTACTCCGGCTGCGGATTGTAGCGGCCCACACGGAGCATCGGCAGATGGAACATGTGCATGTGGTGCGCACCGGACATGATCGTGTCGCCGATACGGGGAATTACAAACATCGTGATGTTATTTTCGACGCAATACTTCAAAATTATGTTGCGGTCATGGCTGTGGACGCCGCTGATAAACACCGTGTTGATGCCGTCCAACATAGACAAATTTTCAATACACTCTGCTGCTGTGGCCGTCGCTACGACCTTGTACTTGCCATCCAAGCCATACTGGCCGATCAGCTTTTCCAGACCTTGGCGCGTGTCATAGATTACAGCAGTAGCCTGCGGCGGGAAGGTCTTAAAGTACGCGTGGTGTGCGCTGCGAGCCCAGACTGCCGCCAAAACCAGCTGTCCAACCAATGCTGCCACACCCGGCAGGATGTTGGGCAGATGCTTGCTCAACAACCAGATAACGACGTACATAATAAAGTCGCTGACTGCCGCCGCCAGAAACTGCGCATAGACGATTTCGGATATGCGGTACATCGACATTAGAAATGCGTCGTACACGCGGCCAAACATGATGAAAAGCACAAAGAACAGTGCCACCACCAAGTAATCACCTTTTGCGTAAAACGGCGATGCAATATGTTTTGCATAGTACAAATACCAGCATAGTGCAAACGGTATTGTCACCAGCACTGCATCCATGATTTTTACAAGCCGCAAAATCAGGTCGTGTCTAAACCTCGTCATGATTTCTCCTCAATCTTTTCAGCATGCTTTACCTGCCGTGTCCTCATCCAGCAGTTTCCGCAATTTATTTGTCTGTTCGGCGCTTAGCCGGGGTGACTGCTTGCGCAGCA
>ERZ773200.1210-NODE-1210-length-22691-cov-5.033752_pt1 | contig 22691 bp, 25 predicted proteins | sample MGYA00581008_ERZ773200 | MGnify/ENA primary metagenome ERZ773200 (study PRJEB29015, sample SAMEA2737770) | human gut metagenome | biome: human gut; feature: human-associated habitat; material: faeces | place: China | collected 2012 ... | reverse complement strand
ACCAAAAACGTAAATGCGGCAAGGCAATTACTATAGTTCTCTGTCGGCAGAAACCGCTATGTTGTGGCTGCAAAATTTTTAGTATTCTTTGACATAATAAGCAATATGTGGTTTTGCAATAGCTTCCGGTATGGGAAGTTTGAGTCAAATATTAATAAATGCGCTCGGATGCGAGTTCGATGATAGGATACCGTTTTGTTTCGCCATGCTTGTTCTCGGCTTTGATATAGCCGCGTTCCAAGTCTTCCGGCAGATAAAACGGTATTATTCTTTCGGAAAAGGATAGCTCCAGTTCTTCGCAGACAGAGCGGTATCTTTCCTTTTCCAAAGTAAGTAATGCGGTATCGGGATCCAGCCAAAATACAAATTCTTGATTTTGTAAACGTGAGGAGATGAGGTCGTGCAGCAGAGTGATGATTTCGTCTCCCTTTTTAGTGCCATATTTTTTGCAATAAACGCGATAGGACTTGTGCTTCGCAAAGTGCATTACGACAACGCGGTATTCTTTGGGAAACTCACGCAATCAAGCCTAATAGAAATCACTGTAAAAGCTTTGTAAAACTTGCTATTATTCTCTATTTGGGCTAAAATTAGCCTTATGCGACCATGGTTTGAAAGCTGGGAGGAAATAAATGTTGTATGTTTTTATGGCGTTATATGCCGAGGCAGCACCGTTCATTGCACAGATGAAATTGAAACGTGTGAATGACAGTGGAAAATTTGTGCTTTATCAGGATGAAGCCGGGGAGGCGATATTGGCGGTTACAGGTCCGGGCAAAGTAGAAGCGGCGGTGGCGGTAAGTTATGTGTGTGCTAAATATGGGACAGACGAATCGACATTTATATTGAATATAGGAAGTGCGGCGGGAGCGCCAAACTGTTCTGATGAGCATGTGCAATCGGCCGAGCGATCAGAGCTGATCGGGCAATGGTTTATTGGAAATCAATTGGTGGATGGCGATACAAAACGTACATACTATCCGGATATTTTATATCGTCACCCATTTGCAGAAGAGGGAATTGAAACGGTCAGCATAGTGCGTAGACCCGACGAAATGAAGCAAATGATTCGTATGGATGCGTCTGTGAATGGTGGACAGAAGAGCGGATCCTCATTAAAAATCAGGTTGTGTGATATGGAGGCAGTTGGCGTATATCAGGCTGCTGTCCGGTTTGTGGGACAGCACCAGATGGCTTTCTTAAAAGTAGTATCAGATGTCGGTGTTGATAAGCGTATGACGGCAGAGGATTTACAGCACTTCTTTGCGGACAGTGCAGAGAAAATATGTACGTGGATAGAAGATGTGCGTACACTTAGCCGTTCTTGGAAAGTGGAAAAGGTTGGTGCGAAAGAGCAGGAAATTTTGCAATTGCTATGTGATCAGACACATGCTTCCGTGACGATGCGTTTACAGATGGAACAATTGCTGCGATATTGTACACTGGCAAATATTCCGTACGAGGAAATGATCCGTGGCGATCTGGCAGAGCAAACGCTTTGCTGTCGTGACCGCAAAGAAGGGAAGGTGTATTTTGAACAGCTCAAAGAACGATTGTTATATCAATAACATGCAGTCGATACCTGCATGTGAGCCGACAGGGCACAATCATGATCCGATTGTCAGGGAAACGGGACAGTCGACCATGTTTTCACATATTTACGTAGAAGCCGCAGTTAGAAATCATCCGCGCACACAGAGGATATTACAACAGTTTTTGAAGGCACAGGTGATTTCCATCACACATTATAAAGATGTATTTTGCCGCAAAGGGCAGCAGGTGCATTTACAGCACGGGTCCAAAGCGCTGATCATTGCTCGCAAAGATGGACAGTTATTGTATGAGGGTGCGGAGGTGTGTCAGAGTTTTGGTAACGAATATTTTTATTATACGTCCTGCGTGATGAACTGTATTTATGATTGCGAATACTGCTATTTGAAAGGAATGTATCCAAGCGGTAATTTGGTGATATTTATAAATATTGAGGATATTTTCGCGGAATTGGAAACGTTGCTTGCTAAGCATCCGGTGTATTTATGTGTTTCGTACGATACGGATTTGCTGGCACTTGAAAATATTGCCGGTTTTGTGAAAAAATGGGCAGAGTTTACGGTGGAGCATCCGAAGCTTCGGATTGAAATTCGCACAAAGTGCGCACGGACAGATTTGTGGAAGGAGCTGCCGGTCTGTGATCGGGTGATCTATGCGTTTACGTTATCACCGGAAGAAATCACCGCTTGTTATGAGCACGGCACGCCGACGTTAGCTGCACGCGTTGCAAGTGTAAAATTGGCGGGCAAAATGGGTCATCCGGTGCGGTTGTGCTTTGATCCGATGATCTATTATCCACATTATAAAGAAGTGTATCGCAGGATGCTTGGTGAAGTATTTGCGCAAATAGATACAGATCATATTGTAGATGTCAGTATGGGATCGTTTCGTATCTCCAAAGATTATCTGAAAAATATGCGACGTCATGATGTGCTTTCGCCGGTGGTACAGTTTCCTTATGAAAATATAGACGGTGTGTACCAATATCCGGACAAGCTTCGACAGGAAATGGAAGGATTTTTGCATAAAGAGTTGTGTAAATACGTGGAAGAAGAGCATATTTTTTGCTGGGATCAGATATAAACGGAAAGGATGAAAAGATATGTATACATTTGACAGCAGAGTTCGTTATAGCGAGACGGATGAGAACGGAAATTTGTCGTTGGAAAGCTTGATTGATTATATGCAGGATTGTACCAATTTTCAGTCGGAAGATTTGGGAGTTGGCTTAGAGTACCATCGACAAAAGAATATAATGTGGGTGCTTAATTTTTGGCAGATTGTGATCGATGAATATCCGGCGATGGGTGAGAATATTACGGTGGGGACGCAGGCTTTTGGCTTTGAAAAGATGTTTGGTCATCGTAATTTTTTGATAACGCATCAGGGGGAGCCGGAGCATCGTATCGCAATTGCTAATTCTTTGTGGGTGCTGATGGATTTGAAAAAGGGGCGTCCGATGATCGTAACGCCGGAAATTGGGGATGTATATGGTGTACATGAACCACTCCCGATGGATTATGCATCGCGTAAGATTAAAGTGCCAAAAGATGGCGGAAAAGAGTGTGACCCGTTTTTGGTACAGGAGTATCATTTAGATACGAATCACCATATGAACAATGGGCAGTATGTGCGTATGGCACGTGCGGCTTTGGAACGGGAGATCACGGTGCGAGAGCTGCGTGTCGAATACCGCAAACAGGCGATGCTTGGAGATCAAATTACGCCGGTGATCTATGAGACAGAGGAATACTGTATGGTGTCATTGAATGGCGAGGACGGGAAACCTTATGCAGTTGTGCAGCTTTTTGAACGGTAAAAAGATAAGGCACAGCGACGAGAAAAACGATAAAGCGCAGTGATGAGAAAAATGATAAGGCGCAGCGATGAGAAATATGGAGGCATACGAATGAAGGAATGGAAATGTGGTATTCGGGATGGAATCCCGATTGCTTTAGGATATGTTTCGGTGAGTTTTACCTTTGGACTGATGGCAGTACAGGCAGGACTTAGCTGGTGGCAGGCAGTATTGATCTCGCTGTTGAATGTAACGTCGGCGGGACAGTTTATGGGATTAGATATTATGGTAGCAGGGGGTGCTTATGTAGAAATGGCATTGGCACAGCTTGTCATTAATCTGCGTTATGCATTAATGTCCATTTCGCTATCCCAAAAAGTGGACAGCAATTTTAAGACGGGAAGTAGATTGTTTTATGGATTTTTTATGACCGACGAAATATTTGGTGTGGCAGCAAGCAGAAAAGGTGAAGTACACCGCAGCTATTTCGGTGGACTCGTCACATTGCCGGTGATCGGCTGGGTGTTTGGAACGTTTGCCGGGGCAGTGTTAGGTGGCGTGCTGCCTCCTCTATTGCAGTCGGCGATGGGAATTGCTATTTACGGAATGTTTTTGGCGATCATCATCCCACAGGCGAGAGATGATCTGCGTTATTTGCGAGTTATTGTGATCGCGGTAGTGCTTAGCTGCTGTTTCCGATATATGCCGGTGTTTGATCAGGTGTCTTCCGGATTTGCAATTATAATTTGTGCGGTAGTGGCATCTGCAATAGGTGCTGTTTTGTATCCGATCGATGAGGAAGGAGGCGAGGAAGCATGAGAGATATTCCAATGCATTATTTTTGGATGTCATTGCTCGTGATGGCAGGAGTTACTTATTTGATCCGTGCAGTTCCATTTACATTGTGCCGTAAAAAAGTAGAGAATCGTTTTGTGAAGTCTTTCCTCGCATACGTTCCTTATGCGGTGCTGGGGGCAATGACATTTCCGGCTATTATTTATTCAGCGGATAAGATTGCAGCCGGTGTGGCAGGTACGGTTGTGGCGCTAATCATGGCATATCGGCGAAGAAGTCTGCTTACCGTAGCGCTGGCGGCGTGTGCGGCGGCGTTCTTGGTGCTGCTCATTGTGTGATATGAAAGAACCTGTGCCGGAATACAGCAATTAGTACGATGATGCCTATTAAGATTCCTGCTGCAATGACATAAAGGAGAGTATAGGATTTTCGGTAGGGAAGGGCTATACTTCCAACGGTATTAGAATCAGAATTTTTGACACTGCTTTCATCAAACATTGAGTTCATGATCTTTATAAATTTATCAACTCGGTAGCACTTACCGGTTTCTATTTTATATTTGCCAGCATCAGCATTTAGTGCCTCGGGATTTTCTGGATACGGAATGATGTAGCTGGCATTATTGCATTTGATATATACCATGTCTAAAGCGTATAAAATATTATTCAAAAATGTTATATCTTTAATTTTTGTGTTTTTGTTCAAATTTTTAGTTAGAATCGAGATGATTTCATCTTCTTTTGGCGGCCAAATTGCTTTTCCCTGATCGTTATCTGTTTCTGATACCCATTCAAAAGAGTTTGCTTTTGGTGCCAAAGATGCTACACCATGTTCGCCATTAGCGGTTTTATAGGGGACTTGCCATCCATAGGAACTCAAAATTATTTTATCAAAATTTTTATTTTGTTTATAGTATTCGGATATTAAAAAATATTCTGTAGATGACAGCGTATATGCTTTGCTATATTGATATTCTTCTCGTCCGAGGCAAGTTTCTGCGTCTGAAATGGTCTCTGTTTTGGAACTTCCTTCTTGATTGGCCTTTTTTTCTTTTTCTAGTACAATTTTAATTTTATTCAAATCGTTTCTTTGCGCCTTTTTCTTGTTTGCAAAAATATTCTTTACTTGTTGCCGGATGGATTCGCTGGCAGAAACAGGTACACTGCTATTTAATACAAATAGTGATATCACTAATATAAAACATAATCTTTTCATGACTTGTACATTCCTTTCCTAATAACTTTTCACGCATTATATTGTGGCAGCAAAGTTACTTTAGAACAATTTTCTTCAAATTCCTCTTAAATTATATTACCACCTTTTCGGAAAAAACCGCCATGGAAGTTTGAACGGTGTATGTATTTTTCGTGTGCTCTCCGCATAAGATGAAACAGACTTATCCAGTGGGAGGACGACGAGATGGATGACAAGATAGAGGAGATACTCGCGCAGTATCCGGTACAGATTGAGAGCAGAAAAAGAATTCGTGGGGCAATTCTGCTGGAGACCAGAGAAGGGCAGTATTTGTTGCGAGAATATAATGGCTCTGCCAGCCGCCTTGAGCGAGAAGAACGCATCAAGGAGAGTTTGATGAGTCATGGTTATCGTAAAGTGGACAAAGCGCTGGCCAATAAACAAGGGGAACTGTTGACACGTGATGGTTCGGGAAATATTTGGCTTATGAAGCGTTGGTTTGCCGGGAGGGAGTGCGATCTAAAGGATGCTAAACAGGTGTGCAGAGCAATGTCTCATTTGGCGATTCTGCATTTATGGATGAGTGAGCAGCAGGAGGATATTCGCACACAGCAAACCGAAAATGCGGAGGAATTGACATCTAGCGGCAGGGAAACGGATCTTGGCGGGGAGGAATTGCAGGCGGCAGAAGTGACAGCGTTTACACCGATTGATTTTTTTGGACGACGCAATCGGGAATTAAAACGTGTACATACATATATTCGCAAAAAAAGAAGAAAGAATGAAATGGAACTTGCGCTTTTAGATGCATTTGCCCATTATTATGAGCAGGGCTGCGAGGCAGAGCAGTTGGAGACTGCAGAGCATAACTATGATTATTTGCAGCGGGAAGCGGCAGAACAAGGCAAGCTGATGCATGGAAGCTATAATTATCACAATATTGTATTTCAAGGACGGGAGGTGGTCACCTCCAACTTTGAGAACGCCAAAGTGGGTATACAGATTATGGATTTATATGGTTTCCTGCGCAAAACTATGGAGAAGAATGGATGGAAACAGGATTTGGGACGCCGCATGATCGCCTCTTATGAGGAAAAACGTTTGCTGTCGGAGGAGGAGAGGCATTTGTTGTATACGCTTCTTCTATATCCGGAGAAGTATTGGAAACAGTGTAACTTCTATTATAATGGGAAGAAATCATGGATGTCGTCGAAAAGTTATGAGAAACTGTTGCGCATACGCGGGCAGGAAGAGGGGCGGATTCAGTTTCTGGAAATGATAAAAGACGTTTTATTTTAATGCTCATTTTGTCTGTGCTCTTTGAGGAGATTTTTTCTGTGATGCGACAGAATAAGGAATATTATAGACATAAACACGAGCAATATTCCAACGGCTGCAAAGAAGAGTTGCAGAGAAACGCAGCAATGTTTTTGAATGATGTGCCCTTGGGCAATTCATGCTCAATATAGGTTCGATTTTCCAAGGTGAGGTGCTTCTGATTGCCTGGTATATATTTGCTCATGCTAAATCTCCTTCTACTGCTGTCAGAAGGGACTATAACCATAGCATAATTATATGAGAGAGTAAATATCTACTGTGCGAAGGTAAACTCCACACCACCATGGAGGAGTGGTGCTTAAAATTTTATTTTAGGATTGTAAGATTATTTTGAATAGGCGTTGACACACACACACACACATATATATAATATTTGCTGTCGAGTTCGCAAGATATAGTGTTTACTATTAATGGAAGATGAAAAGGTTAGCAAAATCAAAATACAAACAAGAGCTGTAGCTTACAGTAGTTCTCTCCATAGGGTGCGACGCTGTTTGAAAGCTTAGCAAGCACACTTGGTGTATGGACGGTTGGTACAAGATACAATAACTGTCATACAATTTTGCGCTGTTTAATGAGGTGAATATTTATTAAAAAACACTAATTTAGGGCTTGATATTATAGAAAGGATCAGAAAAGAGGATTAAGATGGGAAAAGGGTTAAAAGTATTAGTATACATAATTACATTTTTAGTGATAATTTCAATGGTTAGTCTTATTTTAATGCAATTTCAATTATTTCCAAGAGGAAATTGGAATTTTGTTGTAACTGCAATGTTATCCATTGCTTTTATTTTGCTGGTAATTGTATTGGCGTTTCGCAGAAAATAAGGTGAGGACTTTTATTTTGGGCATCTCTGTGGTAATATAGACATTGCGGGTAAAATTGGATGGAGTGATTATCATGCTTAACGGTCTATACATCACAGGCCGTGAGTGCATGGAAGATTGCGTAAAAAGAAACACAGATGGAGGAGCAATTGAAGAACAGTAAGAAAATATTGCTTTTGATGATGTGTTTGCTGTGTGTATGCATGCTGACAGCGTGTACCGTGAAACATCGTCGACAGCGTAATAGTGTTTCTGCGACAGGATCGCCGGTGAACACGAAGACGTTGACCGGAGTGGTGACCGGACAGGATGTAGAGAAACAGAATATTACCGTGCGAGAGCTTGATAGCAATCTGGAATCGGTACTGTATTACGACTCTACCGCAGCGGTTACGAACAAATTTGGAGAGACGATCACGGCAGAGCAAATAACAACGGGCGAGATTTTGGAGTTGGCATATCGTACTTCAGATACACTGCTGGTGTCGGCGGCGGTACCGGAGGATGTATGGGAGTATGACGAAGTGGATTCCTTTTCTTTTCGGGCAGAAGAGAATATGATGCGTTTTGCCGATAAAAAATATCAATACTCAGCCAATACGTATATTTCATCGTCCGGGCAGCAGATTGCACTTGCAGAGCTTAATCAAGAAGATACGTTGACGGTGCGGGGCGTAGGCATACATGTCTATTCTATTACACGAACAGCGGGGCATGGTTATGTTCGACTGACCGGATATGAGGACTTTACAGGCGGCATGGTTGAGGTTGGTAACCGTATTATTCTGCCGATCGCAGATAATATGTTGATCACGGCACCGGCAGGCATTTACCGAGTAACTTTGTGCAAGGGAGTGTCGATTGCCAGCAAGACAGCGACGGTGCAGCAGGATCAGACGGTAACCGTTGATTTTTCGGATTATGTGTCTACGGCGAAAGATATTGGAACGGTTACGTTTGATATCGAGCCGGAAGGGGCAGACTTGACGATCAACGGGACAACGGTTGACTATTCACAGCCGGTTGCATTAAACTATGGAGAGTATAAGATCACAGTTGCCATGACAGGGTACGAAACCTATAGTGGTACGCTGGATGTTGAAGATGCATCGGTACCGGTGCATATTGATCTGATCGAGGAGCAGGCGACGGTAAATAACAGTGCGACAGCGACACCTGCGGCAAGTGCGGCGGGAGATAACAACAGCCCTTCAGGCTCGACAACGAGCGATTCGTCACGCAGTTCATCGACAGACAGCAGTGCGGCGTCCAAGAAAGTGGACAGTTCGCATACGATCACGGTAACGGCACCGCGAGGTGTTGAAGTATATTTAGATAATGTGTATAAAGGGTTGGCACCATGCAAATTCAAGAAGGTGATAGGCTCGCAGACAGTAACTTTGAGCCAGACCGGGTATGTGACGAAAAGTTATTCGATTGATATTTTGGATGATGATGAGGATGTCACGTTGAAGTTTGCAGACTTGGTGAAAGAAACCAGTAGTCGATAAGGGTAGGGAAAGGAACAGGTAAGAACAAGGCACAAGCAGGAGGATGTAAGCAATGGATTACAAGAAGATTTATGAAGCATGGTTGGCAAATCCTTATTTTGATGAGGAGACAAAGGCTGAGCTAAAAGCAATCGCAAACGATGATGGAGAGATCAAGGAGCGTTTTTACAAGGATCTTGAGTTTGGTACTGCCGGACTTCGTGGAGTGATCGGTGCAGGCACGAATCGCATGAATATTTATACGGTGCGTAAAGCAACGCAGGGGCTTGCAAACTATATCAACAAAGCAGGTAAGGCAGCACAGGGTGTTGCAATTGCTTTTGATTCTCGTCATATGTCACCGGAATTTGCAGATGAGGCGGCACTTTGCCTGGCAGCAAATGGAATTAAGGCGTATGTGTTTGAATCTCTTCGTCCAACACCAGAGCTTTCCTATGCAGTGCGTGAATTGAAGTGTGTTGCCGGTATCAACATTACAGCAAGTCATAATCCGCCAGAGTATAATGGTTACAAGGTATATTGGGAAGATGGTGCACAGATCACACCACCTCATGATACAGGAATTATGGATGAAGTTAAGGCTGTTACAGATTATGCGACAGTAAAGACGATGGACAAGTCCGATGCAGTGGCAAAGGGATTGTACGAGCAGATCGGTGCTGCTATCGACGACAAATATATTGAAGAGTTAAAGAAACAGGTTATTCATTGGGATAGCATCAAAGAGGTCGGTAAAGATCTTAAGATCGTATATACACCACTTCATGGAACCGGTAATATCCCGGCAAGACGTGTATTGAAAGAGATCGGTTTTGAGAATGTATATGTTGTTCCGGAGCAGGAACTTCCGGATGGAGATTTTCCAACGGTAAGTTATCCAAATCCAGAGGCAGCAGAAGCTTTTGAGCTTGCACTGAAACTGGCGAAAGAGAAAGACGCCGATCTTGTATTGGCAACAGATCCGGATGCAGACCGTTTGGGCGTTTATGTTAAGGATACCAAGAGCGGAGAGTACATTACTCTGACCGGTAATATGTCAGGCTGCCTGCTTGCAGATTATGAGATTTCTCAGAAGAAGGAGACAAAGGGTCTTCCTGCAGATGGCAAATTGATCAAAACGATCGTTACTTCGAATCTTGCGGATGCGATTGCAGAATACTATGGCGTTGATTTGATCGAAGTATTGACCGGATTTAAATATATCGGACAGCAGATCCTCGGTTTTGAGACAACCGGTAAAGGTGAGTATCTGTTTGGTTTTGAGGAAAGCTATGGCTGCCTGATCGGAACGCATGCGCGTGACAAAGATGCGATCGTTGCTACGATGGCTCTTTGCGAGGCTGCAGCATATTATAAGACCAAAAATATGACTTTGTGGGATGCAATGCTTGCCATGTATGAGCGTTACGGATACTACAAAGACGGTGTGAAGGCTGTGACAATGAAGGGTATCGAAGGACTGGAGAAGATTCAGGAGATCATGAATGAACTTCGCACGAATCCACCAAAAGAGTTCTGTGGATACAAGGTAGAGTCTTTCCGTGATTATCAGGCAGATACGATCACAGACATTGCGAGCGGAGAGGTTAAGCCTACCGGTCTGCCAAAGTCGAATGTACTGTATTTTGATATGAGCGACAAGGTATGGATGTGTGTACGTCCATCCGGTACAGAACCAAAGATCAAGTTCTACTTTGGTGTAGTTGGAGAGTCTCTGGAAGATGCAGACAAGAAGTCGGAAGAGATGGCAAAAGCAGTAGATGTATTGGTGGCTTCTCTGTAAAAATGTAAGAATTAAGGAATACAAATGCCTCCTGGCGCATATAATCACAAGGGTATGTATTACGTGATGATATGCAAAGGAGGTATTTTTTGTGTCGGGAATTGTCAGTATTCACAACCGTTTGTATACATATTATGACTTAGAGCGTGATCTGCAGGAGCTTGCCATTTGCTATCCGGATTCCACGGAATTGACTTCGCTTGGTCAAACATTAGATCACCGGCAGATATATTGCTTGCGGCTACATGGAACAAAAGGTTTCACAAAGCATGCCGTGGTATTTCAGGCGGCAATGCATGCAAGGGAGTGGAAAAATGCGCAGCTTTTGATGATGATGGCAGAACGTTTTCTTCGCTGTTATGGGGAGGATATTCTTTGGGAGGGGATTCCATATCGGCAATTGCTGCGGCATTATGATGTCTATATATTGCCGATGGTCAATCCGGATGGCGTTCAGATCAGCCAATTTGGCTCCGAAGGCATTATCAATCCGGTGCTTCGGCAGGAATTACAGGAAAAGATCGCGACACAGAGAGAGGCAAGACGCTGGAAAGGAAATGCGAAGGGAGTTGATCTCAACCGTATTTTTACGGAAGAAGCGTTAGATCAGCCGGAAAGTATCGTGCTGCGTGATCTTGTCAACGCAGTATCACCGCAGTTGACAATAAATTATCATTCTACCGGACAGGTTATTTTTTACCGACAGTTTTTTACGGCATTAGAATACATGAGCAGACGCACCGGATATCCCCTTGTGTTAGAGACCGGAAAGCCCGTTGGATCATTTGGAGATTATTTGACAGAGCAGGGTAAAAAGTGGTGTACGATCGAGACGGGAGCGTGGGAAGCACCGGTGGGACATATGCAGATCTATGCTTGGTGGATGCGTCAGAAAAGCCTGCTTCCGCTTGTTCTTGCATCGCTTTTATGCTAAAATGGAAATACTAAAATTGCCTTTGAATGACCGATGGTCATTCCCGGGAAAATACAAATTATGGGGGAAGACGTATGCAGGAAAAAATGGATCAGTGGATCAACTGGGTGGAGTATGATGAGCTGCTAGCCGGTCATCATAATGCACCGCATAATTTATTGGGTTTACATGAATTTGGCAAAGGACAGGTGTTTACGGTATATCGTCCGGAAGCGCAGAAGATTACTGTGACGGACAAGAATGGCAAGCACGCATTAGAACTGGAAGAGATACAGGAAGGCAGTGGATTTTTTGGAAAATACGTGCCGGATCATAAGTACAAAAAACCGTATCTTTTACATATTCAATATGGAGAAAATGATATTGTAACGACAGCGGATCCATATTCATTCGATCCGCAGCTTTCGAATGATGATCTGTATTTATTTGCGGAGGGAAATCACTATAATATTTATGAAAAATTAGGCGCACATCCTCGGACGATCGATGGCGTAAAGGGTGTGTATTTTGCCGTTTGGGCACCACATGCAAGAGCGGTCAGTGTTGTGGGCGATTTTAATATGTGGGATGGCAGACTGCATTTGATGCGTACGTTAAATGTGTCCGGTATTTATGAGATTTTTATTCCGGGTGTAAAGACCGGGGCTGTGTATAAATATCAGATCTTAACTCGTACCGGAGAGATCTTGATGAAGTCAGATCCGTACGCTAACTGTGCTGAGTTGCGTCCAAATAACGCATCTGTTGTGGCAGATCTGAATGTATATCATTGGAATGATCACCGCTGGATGCATGACCGTGCCAAGGAGACCAGACAGTCTCTGGGGCAGAAGCCGATGGCAATCTATGAGATGCATTTGGGTTCTTGGAGAAAACGTGTGGAAGATGATGATAATGGATTCTTCTCCTATCGAGAGCTTGCGCCAATGATCGCGAAGTATGTCCATGAAATGGGATATACACATGTTGAATTAATGGGTATTGCAGAGCATCCGTTTGACGGCTCTTGGGGATATCAGGTGACGGGATATTATGCTCCGACCAGACGATATGGCAATCCGGATGATTTTATGTATTTTGTAGATTATATGCATGACAAGGGGATTGGCGTGATCTTGGACTGGGTACCGGCACATTTCCCGAAAGATGCGTACGGACTTGGTATGTTTGACGGACAGCCATTGTATGAGCATCCGGATCCAAGACGTGGAGAACATCCGCATTGGGGTACATATATCTTTAATTACAATAAGCGTGAGGTCAGCAATTTCCTGCTTGCCAATGGTTTGTTTTGGATGAAAAAGTTCCATGTAGATGGACTGCGAGTAGATGCTGTAGCGTCTATGCTGTATTTGGATTACGGTAAAGATGATGGCGAGTGGCTGCCAAACGAAGATGGCGGTAATGAAAATTATGATGCGATCAACTTATTCCGTCATATGAACAGCGAATTTGAGAAGCAGGTACCGGGCTGCATGATCATTGCCGAAGAGTCTACAGCTTGGCCAAAAGTCAGTACAAGTGTGCGCGATGGAGGTCTTGGATTTACATTCAAATGGAATATGGGCTGGATGAATGATTTCTTGGAATATATGCATATGGATCCATTGTTCCGTTCCGGTAATCATGGTAAGCTGACATTTAGTATGGACTATGCGTATAGTGAGAATTTTATTCAGGTATTGTCGCATGATGAGGTTGTTCATGGTAAGGGATCCATGATCAACAAAATGCCGGGAGAATTGGATGACCAGTTTGCTAACCTGAGAGCAGCATATGGCTTCATGTATGGACATCCCGGTAAGAAGTTATTGTTTATGGGACAAGAATTTGCACAATATCGCGAGTGGAGCGAAAGCCGCAGTTTGGATTGGTATTTGCTTGGTGAAGAGCGCAACAAACAGATGCAGGCTTATGTGAAAGCATTGAATGCACTGTATCGCAAAAATGAAGCGCTGTATGTGAATGATTATGACATTATGGGCTTTGAGTGGATGAGCTGTCTGAATGCAGATCAGAGTACGGTATCTTTCGTGCGCCGAGGTAAAACGACGAAGAAACAGCTTCTCTTTGTATGTAACTTTACTCCGGTGAAAAGAGAAGATTTCCGGGTAGGTGTTCCATGCAGCGGAGAGTATTCGTTGATCCTGACGTCGGATGATAAAGCATATGGTGGAACCGGAGTGCGCAATGCGAAGAAGGTGACAGCGGACAAGATTACTTTTGATGGAAGAGACTATTCGATCAAAATGACACTGCCTCCATTATCTGTTACAGTATATCAATTTGATTATAAGTAAGAAGTGTGCTATGATAACACAGTATGCGTAGCTGTCAGTGGCTGGTATATAGAATGAACAGATGGAGGAATTAAGATGGATTACACATGGAATGTAATGCCGGTATACGGTGTATCAACATGGGTCATAGTAATGCTCGTTGTTATTGTGCTGTTGATTGCGGCGTTGGTTGCGTTAAGTATTTATGGTAAGAAACTGCAGGACAGACAGGAAGATTCACAGAGACAGTTGCAGGAGGCTGCACAAAGTGCCAAGCTTCTGGTCATTGATAAGAAAAAGATGAAGTTCAAAGATTCGGGACTGCCGCCAATGGTGCTTGAACAGGTGCCGAAGTATATGCGCGGACGCAAGGTGCCGATCGTTAAAGCAAAGATTGGTCCGAGAATCATGTCTCTTATCTGCGAGGACAAGATCTTTGATCTGATTCCGGTTAAGAAAGAGATTCGTGCGACGATCAGCGGAATTTACATTATGGATGTAAAGGGACTTCACAACAATTTAGAGCATGCACCTAAGGGCAAGAAAAAGCTTGGTGAGCGTATGCGTGAACGTGCTGAGAAGAAGTCAAAAGAACTGAATCAGAAACGTGCAGAACTTGAAAAAGACACCAAAAAGAAACATAAATAAGATTTCAAACACGGAACCTGCAAGGTATGTAATGTACTTTGCAGTTTTTTTTGTTTTATAAGAAACTTCTCGTTTCCTATAAAGTAAAAAACGCTCTGCGTGGAAGCGATCACCGCACAGAGGAACACCATAGGTAACACCTTAGGTGGGGAAAAAGAAGTGATCAATGTAGACGATGTGATTGAAACGGCAAATCATTTCCGGTGTATTGATATAATTATTGATCAAGCAAAAGCAGCATTGATGGAAAGGTTTATCAAGGAGTTACATTTGATCCTGAAAAATGGAACCAGTGATTTCAGAAAAGATTGGTTTGCGGTTGGTGATTACAAGAAATTGCCAAACGAAGTCGGTGGTATGGAGACGGTTCATCCAGAAGAGGTTGCAAGTAGGATGAAGGAATTGCTGGCAGAGTACAATAACAAGAAAGAAAAAAACTTGGAAGAAATTTTGGATTTCCATGAGAGGTTTGAATATAGTCATCCATTTCAAGACGGCTATGGTCGTGTGGGAAGATTTGCGTATTTAACCGGACGGAGTTTATTGCAGAACTTTAAGTTTGCGGGAGTATAAAAAGGTTTATGCTTATAATGGAGAACGTGGAATTACTTTGTTAAATGGCTGAGTAAAAGTTCAGAAGATAGTTGTGCATTATGACGATAATATAGTGGATAAGCAGAAAATCAAAAAATGGTAACAAGATGGCTGTTTGATTTAGATAAATTGAAAATGGCTAGGGAGAGAATAATATAGCTGTCAGAGGTTTGTTTTTGTATGAGACATGATGCGAGATTTTTCTATGGAAAAAAATTGCTTATTTGATATAATATAAACTAGGTTATTTTATTTGAAATGGAGTGTTGGTGATGAAGCGTATAACGGAAATTACAAAAAGAGATGTGTATGAATTGTTTCGCGATGGTTATATAGAAGAGGGGTTTGTTATAGAGGAGAGAGTAGCATATCCCTATTATGGAAGATTAAAAGAAATAGAATTTTTGGAACGATTGTATGATTTGGAAAAAATGGGAAGTAAAGATCCAAGGTATAGTAATGCGAAGGAAGACATTATTCAAAATACAATAAATAATAACGGTTACCCATATTGTTGGGTTTTTCAAGATAATAGATTTGGACTGAATAAGGGCCCGGATGAAATATTTTTAAGATTTATATGTGAAATTTTTCATCCGTTAGTTAGGAATGAGAAAAAGCAATGGAAATCATTCTTGAATAAAGTCAACAATTTGATAAAAGAAGATGGTTATGAATTGTATATAAAGGAATACATATCGGGTAGAGAGGTGTATGATTATAGACTTTATGGAGTGGATGTGGCAGATAAAATGGATAAAAATGCAATAAGAGATTTGATTGATGAATTTAAAAGCGACTTAATCGCAAAAGCAACAAATGGGGATATGTTAGAGAAGGATTATAAGCGTTGTAGGGACATTTTGATGCAAATTCCAGAACTAAAAACACATATACCAACTTTTATTAAAAGTAATCATTCTGCAAACGATTTTCGACGTTACATGCAAGCATATAATCAGCATTATGCAGATAGACGTTCACTGATAAATACCGAAATGGATAATTTGGCTTCTTATCTAAATGAAGATAGCGATCAGTTCATGCAGATGAAAGAATATACAAAGCAAGAAGAATTGGGAAGTGGTGGTTTTGGAACTGTCTTCAAATATTATAATACTTGTTTAGATATGGATTTTGCCGTTAAGATATATGATCCGGTGTTTGTTTCCGCAGAAGAGCAATCTGAAGGAGAAAAGAGATTTTTTAGAGAAGCTAAAATGTTGTTTTCACTAAATAACACTCATATTGCTAGAATTTATGATGCAGGCCGTATGGAGGGAAAACCATATATAAAAATGGAATATATTAAAGGATATACAGTAGAGGAACTTAGAAAACGGGAAGGAAATATGTCTTTTCTTAGAAGTGCAATTGTAATTTCAGATATTTTAGTTGGATTAAAGCATGCACATGAACGTGGTGTGATTCATAGAGACTTAAAGCCAAGCAATGTAATTTTTTCAGAAAGTGAAAAGATGTTTAAGATTATCGATTTTGGTGTAAGTGCATTTTTAGATACAGAAAATCATACTCAATTGACAAAAACAGGTGAGCACATCGCAGGTGGAGGTTTTATTGATCCAATATTACAACAAAATCCCAAAATTCGAGATGTGAGATGTGATATATATTCAGTTGGTGCAATTTGGTATTTTTTGTTATGCGGGCGAGTTCCAAGTGGGAGTGATATGAGGGAGTATTTGGAAAAGTCAAACTCACAAATTACACCAACAGATATTGATATAGTAATGAAATGTTTATCAAGTAGCATTGAAAATAGATATCATTCTTGTGAAGAATTATTGCAAATAGTAAAGAATGCGATGGGATAGGAGGCTGATGTTATGGGTTTTGCAGAAAGAAACGGTTTTGTACAAGAGAAGAGCATTCAGGTAGATGAAATAGATAGAAGTTTGAAAAATCGCTTGATTAATATAGTACATAAATTTGGGGAATGTTCTATAATGACACGCAAAGAATTAGAATATGTTGTTGATAGGCTTGGATATCAAGTGGAATCAGCTACATACCAAAATTGGTATGTTATTAGTAAAGTTTTAGATGGGGAAAATTTATCTATTCCTTGGTATATGCCGTATGAAGTAATTGAGTTATTTTTTGAAGCAGAAAGGCTTCATTGTGAAGAATGTGAATATAAAAGTGATGATAGTTGTGAGGGTTGTGCTTACAAAGAGTGGTTTAGAAATGTAACAACTGATATTAATATTGTGTTAGAACAAGAAAAATCTGGATATAGATTATTAAATGATAAATTTGTTAACATAATTAGTGATGAGGAACTACAGGAAATAAGTAAAATAATAGACTCCCCATATCAATCAGTTAAAATTCATATTAATAAAGCTCTCGCTTTTTATTCAGATAGAAAGAAACCAGATTATGAAAATTCAATTAAAGAATCAATTAGTGCTGTAGAGTCATTATGTTGCATTATTACAGGATCTACAGGTTCGCAAGCGACTTTAGGGAGCACATTGAAGAAATTGGAAAAAGATGGTGGAATAGTGATACATGGAGCTCTGAAAACTGCGTTTGAAAAATTATATGGATATACTTCAGATTCGGATGGAATTCGACATGGTGGAATAGATTTTACAAATGCGCCTGCCGAGGACGCAAAGTATATGTTAGTTTCATGTTCAGCTTTTATAAATTATCTTATCGAAAAACAAAGCAAGATAAATCACTAAAAATCCTTAGTAGTAACCTTTTCTATTTTACTACTAACACGCATTATCAACTTGCAGAGTTCTGCTCTGATTTGCCACATTTACACATTTCAGAGCAAAATCAATAACACCAAGAGAATGCCCCGATCCCCCTTGCAAAACATTCCGGGGCAAAATAAGGAGAAACAAAACAATGATAAAAGTACTTTTCATCTGTCATGGTACTCCAGTTTTATGATAATGCATACCTTCGCAGACTGGGGCAACACAAGAAAGAATATAGCGGAAATCCTTGGAATTACTACGGTTTAGACTACTAAAGCTCATGGACAGAATCGGGATGAAGGCAAAGGCATTGGAAGAATTCCTTAGTAGTAATAGATTATTTAGAGATGATCCGTAAGATCAATCGACAGTTTAGCAAGGCACATTTTGGGCGTGTCAAGAAGAAACAGTGTGACACCGTGCTATCTACCAGTTATACGGAGATTTTGCAAAATATAGGGCGTATCACGGATAACTGTGTGGGCATTGCAGAAGAGGCAATGGCAGAAGTCAGCTTTATCACGCTTAATGAGGAGAAATTGAAGCGCATGGATTTTGCACCAAGAACAGAAGCCATTGCAAAATAGAGTCGTTATTTTGAGGATAATGTGCTGCAGGCAGAAAAGAGGTTTATAAAATCTGCGTTGGCAAGAAGAAAGCGGCTACATTTTTGTCGGATAGATCCGAGGGAACGATCTCGATAGAGGGTTCTTCATCGGTTGCTCCGATCATGGAGAAGCTGATCGCTGGATATGCGTCGTATAATCCGAAAGCAACGATCACGCTGAAAGCAACCGATTCCTCGGATGGATTGAATGCGGCAATTCGTGGGGACTGCGATCTGGCAATGTCTTCACGTGCCTTAAAAGATTATGAGAAAGAGCTTTTAGCCTATGAGGTGATTGGATCGGGTGCGATTGCAATGGTGCTGCAAAAGAACAATCCAATCACAGACTTATCGACCAAACAAATCCGAGATATTTACAATGGAAAATATCCAAAATGGTCTGATATCAATTAAGCGATCGGCTTGTTATTGATCAATATTTCCATAGCGTATTTGCCGAGACTATTTCCGCCCATCTGAAGTTCATACTCAATGGCAGTATAGAGATCCGGTTCACCTTCCAGTTCTAGTTCCTTTATGGTGTCCGGATCGTTTGTCATCTGTACCAGACCAGTGTTGAGCACCATTTGCAAAGCTCCGTAAGGTGTGTCATAAAAACCGCGGAAAACATCATCATTGCGAAATTCCATGGTAGAATTGATGGTACCTTTCTTGATCAAGATTACTTCTTCGTCTCTTATCTTAAGAAGATTTTTGGTGCGGTCTCCAGGGTCTGAGGAGACGGTTTCTTCGTAGGAAAATACATGCCAGTCACCGACTTTACGGTATTTTGCCGGATATGTATTTATAATTCCATCACCATCTTCGCTGTCTAATTGTTCCATTCGTAATGTCAATACTACGTTATTATCCAAAAAAGTATCCTCCTTGTTGTTCTCTGAGGCTTATTAATATCCATCAATTAGCCTTTTTATTAAACTCGCAAATACGCTCTTTCAGAGCTTATTCGCTTGTTTCACAAGCTTATTTGCTCGTTAATGAGCCCAGAAAAACAAATGTCTGCTTCGCAGCCGCTTGTTTTTCTCTGAGGCTCATTATATCACAAATTCGCAACGCAAGGGAGCTTGTTTCAACACCTATTTGACTAGTGAGAGGTAATCCAGTCATAGATGCCGGAGTGAAACGAGACCTTGGGAGAAGGCGATGGAGAGGACGGTTTTTGCGTTGGCGCCGGAGAGGAAGCTGAGCCGGTCGTGCGTTGCTTTGATCCCAGAGAGGGAGTGGCTGTAAGGCGGTTATATTCTTCTGTGGTTATATGCTGCTTCAACTTTTGTTTAGAGTCTTCTGGGACTACAGCCGTAGTCTCGTCAACGAAACAAAGACATGGAAATAGCACACACCACCAGTTACGGCCTTCAGATTTGCCAATTTCCACACAAAGTGCACGATACGTTCCCGGTGGAAAGGTCAAATCGCCATATTGTTTGGTTGGAAAATAGCGATCTTCCAGTGACACAGATACCGGGTAGGAAAAACCGTGTGAGCGAATCACTTTTTCAGCAGTATTCATAATATAATCTTTTTCGGCGCAGATTCGCTGTTCTGCTTCTTGTGGATCTGCTGCATTTGCCAAATCTTGCTGCAGCTCGTTAATAATGGCATCTCGTACTTGATATTTCAATGTTTGATCGGCAGTCGAATTGCTATTGGCAATGACGTGCAGTCGAATCATACTATCGACAAGATCAGTCGATGGGGAATTTATCTGATGAGCCTTGGCCTTTGCTTGTTGAGAATGGGTGAAGCTGGTATGTACAGCGTTTGCATTTACTGCACGCAGTCCGGTCAACAATGTAGCGAAAGACACTGTAAAAAGCAACAGTAATGCAACAGCTTTGCTATAGCGTCTCCTGCGGTCAGTGTTTTGAGGCTGTTGCAGCCGAGTGGAAACGCGCGTAAGAATGGTGTCTGTATCAGATAAGTTATGGTAAAACATAGTAATCCTCCTGTCTTTTTTGATCCTGTAAATCTAGGGAAGCCCTAGCATCATATTGCAGGTATCATGTTGGTGTCGCGAAATTCGTTCGCTTTGTGCAAGGTGATCAATCTTGCTTTCAATGACAGCATTCCCATATTTTTCCGTGTTATACAGAAAAAGTCAACTCAAATTCTCAATGCCAGAAGATTTTACAAGTCCATATAATAGGAAATATATGGCAGATATAGATAACAGTAGCATTTGGTATGGAAAATGCAAGATAATATGATATTCATTTACTATGTTATTGAAGTAGGGGGAGGGACGAATTGAATTGGGTGACTGGAATTAGGATTTTGGGAAATTTAGCTTGCCTATTTGTGCTTTTTTTATGGATATATGTTTTGCTCTCAATGTTCCAGTTATTTAATCATTTTCATGATGATTAAGGTGTTAAAAGGTTTGAATTTTCCTTGCGAGTATTTTGTGAATCTTCAACCAGATATCCATCAATTTCGCATCTCAAAAGGGGCGAGGGGGTTTTTATATAGATGATCAGATATGTCCAAATTCTTAAGAATTATTAAGATTATGCTGCTATTGTTGACAAGGTAATAGATTTATGGTGTACTAAAGATGTAACTAACGGAAGTTCTGTACAGAGTGAATTATTTTTTGTATCTAAAGTATCTATTTTTATATGTGAGAAGTGACATGGGTAAGGAGGAGCAAATGAAAAAGAAACGAGTAAGAGCATAACGGAGATCATGAACAGTGATTCTGCCAAAGGTGCAGTCATTGATCTGGCAAATCTGTCATATATCAATAAGGCGATCAATATTATCTGCACCAAAGAACTTAAAAAAGGCGGTAAGGCTTATAACATCCCAAATGCCTATACCGGGACCAATGCGGCTGCCAATAACAGAGCACTGCGGGTGCTTGGAATGGCACTGCATGTAGCAGGGGATGCATTTTCTCACAAATCGATTGTGCCAAATAGTGACACCATGAAAAAAGAACTTAAGGCCAATATGATCGGAGAAGGAGGAAAGAATATATTTACCAAAGATGAGTATAAGAAAATTATAGATAAATTAGATGCTTATACATCAACGACAGGAATGACATATTCGGCTTTGGATGATAACGTGGCGGATTCCGGAAGAAAAAAGAAATCACATCAAAATTATGCGGATAAACCGGGCTCAAGTGGAAGAAGATATACCCATGGTGCCAAGGTTGTGGTTACAGGATTGCTGAAAGATTATTATTACATTCATAATAAGTTTGACCATAATGTATTTAATAATTTCGGCGGGACATATGATACAGTGGTTCCCGGAAAAATAATATATGCATGTTTAGGATTTATACATATGCAAGAAAGTTGGATACGTCATTTGCACCAACATCCACATGGCGAACATATTCGCGGGGAGATGGTTGATTTATTATGAAATAAAGTTATCAGTAACAGTCAGTAATTATGTGGCGGAGATGCAGGAAAGGACAGGTGATTATTATGAAAAGCAGGTATTATGCAGTGATGATACTATTGTGTATCGTAACAATATTTTCGAAGTCGACAACGGCAAATGCGGATGACAGATACGTAAAACTGTGTGAAAGATATTTTACCGAATTTGCGGAGGATTATGGTAAATTTGGTCAGAAAGACGGATTTACTTATCTTTATTCGGATAAGAAGAATACGGCAACGATCGTTGCGATACCAATGGAACAAAAAAAGGTTGCCGTACCGGAGAAGATCAATGGTAAAACAGTAACGAAGATTGAACTGATGGATGTATTTAGCTGTAGCTCAAATTACTATTTTCGAGATGAATTTTACGGAGAACATGAGGACAATCCGGTTCCAAAGGTTGAGTACTTGAGTATTCCGAAGACAGTCAAGGTTATAAATATTTATGCAGGAATAGGGCTGACGGAAGGGTATTGCGGAGAACTGCAGTCTTATCTGGTACATCTGAAGAAATTTAACGTGGCATCGGCTAACAAGTGGTATAGGTCATACAAGGGAATGTTGTATACGAAAAATGGAAAGAAACTGCTTCTTGTACCAAGGAAGTATATGGCAAAAACGGTCAAAGTAAAAAAGGGAACAACAAAGATAGCAGATTTCGCTTT
>ERZ773200.1206-NODE-1206-length-22740-cov-13.734142_pt1 | contig 22740 bp, 17 predicted proteins | sample MGYA00581008_ERZ773200 | MGnify/ENA primary metagenome ERZ773200 (study PRJEB29015, sample SAMEA2737770) | human gut metagenome | biome: human gut; feature: human-associated habitat; material: faeces | place: China | collected 2012 ... | reverse complement strand
GCGGCCTCTACCACCCCAAGGTAGCACGCTACCAACTGCGCCACACCCAGATAAAGTGCTTTCTGCACACCAGCATATATAATTATAGCATGTTTTTTCTGAGTTGTCAATGATTGCGTAGAAAACTATTTGTGATATGGATAAATCAACAAACAAAATGCAATCCTGAAAATGAATCTGCCGTTCCGCACGATCGCCGCTCCTTATTATTGCGAAGTCGCGTTATTGCGAAACCGCAGTCTGTTTCCGCCGCCATTTTCCCGTGCGGTATTCCAGAAACGAAATCAGCCAGTTGCAGAACCAGCCGATGGGCACGGCACACCACACCATAAAAATGCCAAACCGCGGAGCCATTGTCACAGCAACGATCACGCGAATGCTAAGGTTCACCAGATTGGCGACCGTGAACATTTTCATATCCCCAGCCCCACGCAGCAAGCCGTCCACTGCCATTTTAAAACCGATGAAACAGAAGAACCACCCCATAAAAGTGAGATAGCCCTCGCCTACGGAGAACGCTGTTTCTGTGCCGTCTGCTCCCAGAAACAGAGCGACCAGCGGGCGTTCCAGCAGTTCCACGCAAACGCAGATCAAGACGGCACTGCAAAGTACCATGCGGTTCGTGGCATGATACCCTTTTACCACCCGTTCTTCCTGTCCGGCACCCAGATTCTGGGCAGTGTAGGAGGAGAGAGCGTTGCCAAACGCCGCCATAGGCACAATGCAAATGGACTCTACCCGCATTGCTGCCGAAAATCCAGCCAACGCCTCGGAACCGAAGCTGTTCACCACCGATTGCACCAGCATCATGCCAATGGAAACGGTGGACTGCTGTAAAATGGAGGGCAGGGCAATTCGTGTCATTTGCAGCAGTTCCGTGTGACTGAAGATGCCGGTTTTTCCGCTGGGGAAACGCTTCAGTTCCCGCAGCAGCACGAGAAAGGAAAGCACTGCTGAAATGCCCTGTGCGATCAGCGTTGCCCATGCCACACCGGTCACGCCCATGTTTGCCTTTGTGACAAGCACCATGTCCAGCACCACGTTGAACACCGAGGAAAAGATCAGAAAATATAAGGGGATACGGGATTTTCCCAGTGCATTGAACATGGAGGAGAACACGTTGTATAAAAACAAAAACGGCAGCCCTGCGAAGTAGATGTTCAGATAGTCCACTGCCATGTCCAGCACATCTGCCGGCGTTTGGAGGACTTCCATGATCTGTCGGCTCAATGCCAGTCCGAAACCGCCCAGCAGAATGCTGACTCCCAGAAATGCCAGACAGGCGGTGTAAACTGCCAGCTTCATGCGGGGGAATTCCTTTGATCCGAAGTAACGGCTCACCACCACTGAAGCCCCGATGCCGCCGCCAATGGCAATGCAGATGAAAATGTTGGTCAGAGCGTAGGAGGCTCCCACTGCCGCCAGAGCCTGTTCTCCTACGTATCGCCCCACAATGGCAGAATCCATCAAGGTGTATGTCTGCTGGAACAGATTCCCCAGAATCATCGGCAGGGCGAACACCAGCAGTGCCTGAAACGGTTTCTGCCGAATCAGATAGTCGTTTTCCATGATGTTATACTACGGAAACGCCGGAAGCTTTTATGTACAAGCTTTATGCAGCGTTTCCTTGCTCCTTGTCAAAAATTTAGAGTGTGTTCTCATAAAATGCTTTTGCCGAAAAGACGTTCATTTCATTTTTATGGAAACGTACTCTATAGTATAGGACGATCTCCGTGGAAAAGTCAACCACTTCCTGTGAATAAAAAACGACAAGGGGAAAGGAACTGTTGTTGTGCACTGCTGCCCTTACTCGATCTCTCCGATCAGATCTTTCACCACTTCTCCGGCAATGATCAGCCCCACCACCGACGGGACAAAGGCATTGCTGCCGGGAACCTGCCGCCGCTGGGTACACTTGCGGGCAGTGCCCGGCGGACAGATGCAATGGGTCTTACAGCTGTTTGCCATGTCCTCTTTCGGGGCAATGGGCTTTTCCTTGGAGTAGACCACTTTTAGGGCAATACCGCACAAAGATTGTGCGGCAGATGCGTCGTCAAATTTTTCGTCAGATGAAACAAAAAGCGGAGTGAATACTTGATGTATTCACGAGCATTTTTGTGAAATATGACGGAAAATTTGCAAGCAGATGGCGTGCAAAGTCGCCAGACGCTCTTTGTGCGGTATTGCCTTAGCTTGGGAATCCCACGCTTTCGCAGTTCATGCCGCATGACCTTTGCCAGCGGGCAGACAGAGGTTTCGTAAATGCCCGCCACTTCAAAGGCAGTGGGATCCATTTTGTTGCCGGCTCCCATGGAACTGATAATCGGCGTGCCGGCACGATACGCCTGCTCTATCATTTCCAGCTTGCCGGTGACGGTGTCAATGGCATCTACCACATAATCGTACTGGCGGAAATCAAACTGTGCGGCAGTGTCCGGCATATAAAAGGCACAGTGGGTTTCTACCTGACAAGCCGGATTGATCTGGAGAATGCGTTCTTTCGCCACCTCGACCTTGTATTTCCCCGCCGTCTTTCGGGTGGCATAGATCTGCCAGTTGATGTTGGTCAGACACACGCGGTCGTCATCAATGAGATCCAGTGCTCCCACGCCGCTGCGGGCCAGAGCCTCTACGGTATAGCCGCCTACACCGCCGATGCCGAACACTGCCACCCGTGCCTGTGCCAGCCGTTCCATTGCCGGTTTTCCCACCAGCAGTTCCGTTCTGGAAAATGCGTGCAACGCCATTACAGCAGTCCCTCCTTTGCAAATGCCTGTTCTAGATCGGCGATAATATCTTCCGTGTCCTCAATGCCCACGCTGAACCGGAAAAATCCGCCGTGGAATTCCTCGGGATACAGATACTGCCGTTCGTCATTTTCGCCCAGAAAGACGATCAGGCTCTCGTCATGTCCCAGCGAAACCGCCGAGGTAATCACCTTCAGATGGCTGACAAAACGGTTATAGGTGTCGTGATCGGCATGCAGCCCAAAGGACAGCACGCCGCCGAAACCGCCGTGCATCTGTTCTGCGGCGATCTCGTGTCCCTTGTGAGTTTCCAGTCCGGGGTATGCCACAAAGCGGACACCCTTTACCGTCTGGAGGTACTTTGCCACCTGCAATGCGTTGGCATTGTGCTGCCGCATTCGCAGGGGCAGGGTAACTGCACCACGCATGATGAGCCATGCGTTAAACGGGCTGATCGTCGCCCCCAGATTCACCTGCGATTGTGTCCGAATGATGTCCAGATATTTCTTTTTGCCAATGATCGCACCGCCCATGGCATCTCCGTGCCCGTTGATATATTTCGTCAGGCTTTCCACGGTGAAATCGGCTCCCAGTTCAATAGGCCGCTGGTTATAAGGCGAAGCAAAGGTGTTGTCCACCGACAGCAGAGCACCGTTTTCGTGGGCAATGTCTGCAATGGCACGAATGTCCGAGATCGTCAGCGTGGGATTGCCCGGCGTTTCGATGTGTACCAGCTTGGTGTTGGGACGAATCGCCTTTTTCACAGCTTCCAGATCAGAGGTGTCCACAATGGTCGTGTCCACGTGGAACTTGTTTTTCAGCAGTTCGTTCAGCAGGCGGTATACGGCAATATAGGTCACACTGGAGAATACCACGTGATCGCCGCTTTCCAGCAGGGCGAAGAACAAGCCGGACAGTGCTGCTACGCCGCTTGCCAGTACAACGCAGTCCTCACCACTCTCCAGCGAAGCCAGCTTTTCCTGTAAATACTGCTGGTTAGAGCCGCCGTTTCTGGTGTACAGATTTTTGCCTGCACTGCTCCAGTTCAGATCACTGGGGTCATAGGGCAGGGCATAGCTGTTTGCCATGGTGATCGGACGCTTGATCGCTCCGGTTTCCGCATCGATGTCGTTTCCTGTATGAACAGCTCTGGTCTGAAAGCCGTATTCATTTCCGAAAGTGTGTTTTTCCATGAGATTTGCTCCTCTCTGTGTTTTGCGTTCGAAAGCTTGTCGGCAGATTGGTATACACCTGAGGCAATGCCGTACAAAGAGCGTCTGGCGACTTTGCACGCCATCTGCTTGCAAATTTCCCGTCATATTTCACAAAAATGCTCGTGAATACATCAAGTATTCACTTCGCTTTTTGTTTCATCTGACGAAAAATTTGACGACGCATCTGTCGCACAATCTTTGTGCGGTATTGCCCTGAATTTTCTAATTCCTATAGTTTTGATAGGTTACATATGTTATTATACATGACAGAACGGAACTTGTCAAGGGGTTCTGGAATTTTTCTTGTCAACGGCAACAGAGAGCTATATTCACCTTTGTTTTCCAAAGAGCTGTTGCATCATGGATAAAATATGAAAAAGCATCAAGTTTTACAATTCTATGTTGCAATTTGGGCAAAACAGATGTATAATAATACTATGCTATCTATAGGATAGTATTTCCATCATGCCGGCAAAAACAAAATTTATACCGGCATACTTACAGGAGGTACAACCAATGAGTTTATTAGACCAAAAACTAGCGGCACTGCCCATAGGCAGTCATGTTCGACTTGTACACAAATCCGGACAGATCATTGAGGGCGTTGTCATGGAAAATGACGGAAAAGATGCTCTTTCGGTACAAATCACATCAACAGCCACGCTGCGGTACGATCAGATCGGCATACTGGAGGAATGTACACAAGCCGGCATGCCACAACCAAAACCAGCAGCTGATCCTGTTTTGCAAGCAGCACCGGTACAGCCGGCAGCGGTTCCGGCACCAGCGGCTCCAAAACAAAAACCAGTATCTGGTTTTGAAAACATGCAGATTCCATGCGATAAAGAAGCTGTAACACAGGCATTTAAAGCTATGGAATCCCAAGAGAAGAAAGCTCTGACAACAGGATATAATAAATATGTGAATTATCTGCAAAGTCATGAAACTTCGAAGTGTCAGGAGGCAGTTCAGCTGGCGTGGAATGTGATCAAAGAAAATGAGTGGGATTATAATCCTCGTGTCAATTTTTTTCTGGGCTTGTTACAGCTGGTCTGTGAAGACTATGATATGGCAGCAGAATCGCTGTTCTATGCCGGCAATCTGCGGTATGCCTACTGTGCGGCATATCAGGGGGCACAGAAAAAAGAAGAACGGGAATACGCTCTCCTTGCTGCCGCCTTTGCTGCGTTGTTTCTTTCTGAGGATAATGCACTGGGCAAAGAAGAAGCCGCAGAGGTGCTGCAAAAGTCCTCTGTACAGTTGGCAGACATCTCCGGTATCACCTATGCATTAGAACATGCTGTGGAAGAAAGCAGCAGGGCAGCTTTGAACCGTATCATTCGTTCCATTGGCGTAGATCATGGAAAGACCACGGCAGAACTACAGGATATGCAGGCACTGCTGGAAAGTCTGCGGTATCTGTTCCCGGGGAATGCGGTGCGGAAAAAAATCACCAAATTGCAGAGCAACTCTCTGAAATCCGGCTTGGAAACCGAACCGGAATCTGTGGACATGCCGGAAACACCGCCTGCAAATGATGAGCCGGATCTCACCAAGACACACACTGGCTATATCATTTCTTACAATTATTTCGAGGAAAAGGGAAAAATTCAAGGACCCAGCGAAGAAAAGTATTCGTTTGATGTCAAGAATATTACAGATAAATCGCTTCAGAAAGAAGTCCGGAAGATCAACAAAAGAACAATGACTCCTATTCCGGTAAAGTTCCAGCTGCTGAAAAGCGGCAAAAATTATCTGGCGGTATCCATTAAACGCGGAACAGCATCGTTTTACTTGCCGTCAGCACAGTGGAATGCCGCAGTTGAAGCTGCGGCAGAAACGCCAGCCGCAGCATCAGCAGATCTGCCCCTGTCAGCTTCTATTTTCAAGGCAGCAGCGGCAGAGAAGGAAACATCTGCACCTGCTTCTGAAGAGCCCTTGGAAAAAAGTGAGGACGGAAAGCAGCTGAGTGCCGCCATAAGCCATTGGACGGCAAAAAAAGCGTATTCCAAGGTGGTCGAGGTCTGCAAGACTTATATGGATAAAGATTGCTGGGAAGATGCTTTTACAGAGATCATCAAGTGTTATTTACGTATGAACAATGAAAATGAAGAATTGGGGTATCTGAACGAACTTCGTGCGTTTGTGGAAAAATATGCGGATCGGGAAGTGAAGGCGTTAAAAGCACTGGAAGCACTTCAGCAGTATTATATGAAAACACATCAATATGCAGAAACGATCCGGATTCTGAATCGCCTGATGGAACAGTGCGACCCCGGCGAGCACGGCAAGATCCTGCATTACTTGCAGGGGAAGGGACGTTGTTATCGGGAAATCAAAGACTATCCTTCCGCGATCAGCGAACTGCTGGACTGGCTGGATATTGTCAAGCGAAATAAAATTACAGAACGCTACACGATACGGAACACTTGTATTTATATCGAACTGGCAGAACTGTATTTTGAAACCGGTGACTATGAGAATGCGGAAAAATATGTCGGGCTCTCCAGCGACTGCGAACGGAAACAGGTAATGCTGCAAAATCTTGCGGACAGAAAGGCGGCATTGGAAGAAGCCGAAAGACAGACGAACGCCATGGATGCAGACAACGATGCAGATGATGGTTTTGAAGAAGGCTCTGAGCCGGAAGAATCTCTGCAAACAGCGTATGAATCCTACACGGATACCGCTGGTTTTGAAGCTCTGGGAATTGATGACAGTACGGTTATCAGCAAGGCTCTGCACTTCCAGCCGGAACAGCTGCACTGCTTGCTCACGTATCTCAACAGTGCGGCAATGCTGACAAAAGATTCCGAAATCGTGCGGAACACAGAGGACGGCACTACTGTCTATGTGGGACAGGCGATCAGGGCGGCAGATGCAGCATTTGCCTATGCATTCCACAGTCCGCTTCTGGACTCTGAGTATCTCAGCACAGAGATCATGGCAGTATTTGATGAGGCACAGAACGTCCTGCCGGACATCAGTGCATCACTTTTTGCGGCTTCTGCCATGCATGCCCTGTTCCATACGCCTTCTGTACCGGATTACAGCATTGAAGACTTTTCTTTCGTGGTGGAAAATTTCGGACTGGATACTTATCCGGCAATGCTGCCCCTGCTGGGCGATCTGGTATCGTTCCGTGAAAAAACTGGATACGGCATGGACTCGTTTGCTGCCTATAAGACCAACAGCAGTGTCATTGAATCGGTCATTGATGAGGCGAAGGAGTGCTGTAATGCGGCGGATATGCGGAATGATGTGTATGAGAACCACGGACAAGTCCGCTGTACACGGGAACTGCTGTTCGCCAGCGAGGAAAGCAAGCTCCGCACCTGTCTGAACATCGTTGCGGCAAATGAAACCGACAAGTTCCAGTTTGTCAAGGATACGGTGTCGGAATCGTTCATTCGTGCCAATAAGCCTATACAGATGGAATATCTGGACGTGAAAAAAGCAGATAAGTGCATTGACGATTTCTGGGAACGTGCCCGCGTTGTGATCCAAAATGAGGGAAAGCACATCGCCAGACCTCATGAAAAAATCAAGGGCAGCAAGCGGAACAGCATTATGGCAACGCTGAAGCGAATGCTTTCCTGTATCTGTGACTGGCTCGCTGTGGCAGAGCATTTCAGCAGTACTGATAATGCTTTTGCCAAAGAACAGTATGACACGCTGGAACCGAAGGTGACAGAGGAACTGACAGAGATCGTTCGCATCTGCAATGACATGCTTGCAGAGCGGGGATTCAACTGGGGCACCGAGAGCGTTCGCCGTGCAGCCACCGAACTGCTGGAAAAGATGAACGGTACATACAACACCAAAACCAGAAAGTATTTCTTCATGGACTTCCTGCGGGGCGAGGACGTTCTGCTGAATGACAACTACCTGCCGGAAACCCAGTCCACGTTTTGCGGTATGCCGGATTTCCACATTCTGTACCGCATCGAACAGCATGCTTCCAAGCCGCATCCGGAACTGCCGGAACGGCTCTCCGAAATTCTCAGCAATGTGGAAACCAAGCACAATTTCCGTACTGCAAGGCTCATCAAAGCCTATGGAGAGGACATGGACATTGCAGCGATCAGAGAACACAAGGACCTTGCCCAGTACGGGGAATGCCTGAAGCAGGCAAAGCAGCGGTTCGAAACCATGTTCCAGGATTTCTCCGATGAACTGGAACTCTGTGAAAGCTACGGCACCCTTTCGAACATCAACGGGGAAAAGAGTGCGATCATGGCGGTTGCCTATGCGTGGTACCGCATCACCCGTGTCACCAACGATTACGGCTTCTATGTCAGACTGCTGGAAGTGATCCGCAACCGCATTTCTGTCAATGCCGTGCAAAAGGGCGAACGCCTTCTGCACCAGCTGGAAGAACTGGCAGACAGTCCGGACTATGACTTCGGCGTGTTCAGCAAGGAAATGATCGAAGCCAAAATCAATGACCAGAACTATTCTTCCGCGGAGTTCATCATGAGCTGTATCCTCCGCCGCGATGTCAGCGGGATCTCTGACTATTCCGATGAGCCGTTTGGATATTTCCGCGAGTTTATCAATGAGCATGCCACCAACTACCGTGCAGTCCGCAGGGGTGGAAAGCACATTACTGAAACGATTGCCGAATATTCGGGGAAAAAAGATCTGGATCTGGCACTGCTGCATCTGACAAACAATGCCCGTAAGGAAACCAGAGGCGGTGCAAACCTGCTGAAAAGCTGGATTCCATCCGGCGGTCCTGCCAGTCTGAACCAGCTGGAAAAACTGCTCTCTTATCTGGGATTTAAGCCGGTTTCCGTTCAGCCGGACACCAGTCTGGACACAGAAGCATATCAGGTGTTCTGCCGGAAACAGATCGGTAAGATCAACTACGTTCACCCGATACCGGCGTTCGGTTCCAAGAGCGAAACAGACGGCTTCCGTGTGCTGTGTCTGTACGGCAAATACGACTGTGACAGCCTGATGGATAAATTCCGCGAGGTCAATACGGTGGCAAAGCATACCCTTGTGCTGCTGGACTTCGCCATGAACATGGAAGAACGCAGACGGCTCGCCAGAAAGATCAAGGAAGAAAAATCTTTTGCCACCACGTTTATCGTGATCGACCGTGTCATTCTGTTCTATCTGGCAAAGCACTATGCAGAAAATACCGTGATTCGGCGGCTCATGGCGGTAACGCTGCCCTTTGCGTACTATCAGCCTTTCGTAGAATCCTCTACACAGGACATGCCGCCGGAACTGTTTACCGGCAGAGAAGCGGAACTGACTCAGATCGAGTCGCCGGAAGGGGCAAATCTGGTTTACGGCGGCCGCCAGCTGGGCAAGAGTGCCCTGCTGAAAATGGCACGGCACAATATCGATAAAAACGGCAACGGCGACAGAGCTGTTCTGGTGGAAGAACTCAAAGACCGCAGTGCAGCAGAAGCCGTCAAGATCGTGTCCGACAAGCTGATCCTGGAGGGGATACTGGACGAATCCACCCGCTGTGACACATGGACTGCCCTCTCCGGACATCTCCAGAAGCGGTTCATGGACGAAAATCCGGAAACACGGATCCACTATCTGCTGCTGATGCTGGACGAGGCGGACGAGATCATCAAGACCAGCGGTGACACAGAGGATTCTCCGATCACCGCCCTCAAGAGCCTGCCCTCCGGCCGCTTCAAACTGGTCATGGCAGGTCTGCACAATGTAAGCCGCTATCACAGAGAAATGATGCACGAAAACTCCAACCTGATCCACCTGAACTGGATCGTCATCAAGCAGTTCCGGCGGGAAGAAGCCACCAAGCTGCTGACCTGTACGCTTTCCTATCTGGGATTCCGGTTCAATCAGGACATTATCGACAACATTCTTGCTTCTACCTATAACTTCCCGGGACTGATCCAGTTCTACTGCCAGAAGCTTCTGGAGGCAATGAAGAACGAGGACTATGCCGGCTACGGAGAATCTGTCACACCGTTTTATGAAGTGACTGAGAGCCACTATAAGAAAGTCCTTTCGGATACCGACTTCACTGAAAAAGTCGATCAGAAGCTGGAAGCCACACTGTTTACCGATGCCAAGGAACGGAGCAATTATCACATCATTGCATTGATCATTGCGTATCTGTGCTACGTTTCGCCGAATGAAAAGGGCTATACCAGGGATGATCTGCTGCGGATCGCGGAAGAATATCACATCACCCGTATCACTTCGCTGAAACCCAACCAGTTCGAAGAAATCCTGAACGAAATGCTGGATCTGAACGTTGTCAGTGTCATGGATAATTATTATCGATTCGCCACCGACGGATTCCGGAAATTCCTTGGCAGTCAGGACAAGGTGGAAAAGAGCATGGCAGACTATTTTGAGGAGGAGGTATCCGAATGATAGGGGAACTCTGGTGGAACCGCCTTGTCAATTCCGTGCGGTTTCTCGATGACATTCAGATTGCGGTCATGAACGAAAAATCGGTAGTCTTGTTTTTCGATGACGAGATTCCGTGGCAGGACATCATGATCGAAACCATTGAACAGCGGCTGGCAGATCAGAACGACGACCGCAAGCTGAGAGTGTTGAATGTATCTAGTGTATCGGATAGTAACGAAATAGGATCTTACCTGTTGGAAGAATTTTGCAGAAAAGAGGAGAAGAATGTTTACTGGCCAACCACGCACGGCAATGAAATGCGTTTTCTGGCACAGAGCCGCGACACCAATCTGAATAAGCAAGATGTCTGCCTGACTGGTATCCGACCGGAACACGCGGCAAAATGGATCGCTTCCATTTCAGAGTATATGGAAAACTGTGATCCGACAAAGGAACACGGCGTTTTCCTGCTAATGATAGAGGGAGCACCGGCGGTGGGAACCAAGCAGCTGACCGCATTCCGGTATACCGATTATGTCACGGACTATGACTGCATGATGCTCTGCCTGACTATGGTATCCGATCTGTCCTGCGGAAGAGCCGAAAAGATGTATCTCTGTGAAGTGGCAAGCAACATTGCCCATAACCACATTGAGCGTGCCGCACTGCTGGCAGCGGAAAATCTGGACTTGCTGCGGGATCCGGTTGGCGTGACGGAACGCGTGTATCAGGAAAATGACATCAAGGTCACAAACTTGCAAAACGTCGTGCGTGCTGCCGCCTGGGAGGCACAGATCAAGCTGGTATTTCCGAAGCTGGAAAATTTCCGTGTGGAGATCATTCGAAAGTATGCGTCCAAGCTGCAGCAGTATCTGCCGATTCGCAGTTCCAACAATGATACGGTAGATCAGGCAGCCGATCTGGAGATCGGGCAGCTGTTCTACATCTGCAAGGAAAACAGCGGCAGCAGGATCACAGACTATGCAGAATTTGAAATGCTGAAAAAGATGCGGAATGCCCGCAACATTCTGGCACACTGGGATATTCTGTCATATGAACAACTAAAAGACATTGACATGATCTAAGATAACATCATATACCAAAGGAAACGCCCCCGCACAGTCACCGGAAAATTACCGGTGAAACTGTGCGGGGGTGTTTTTGATCTATTGTTTTCTTAGAACGAAACGATCAGCTGCATCTTGAACTGTTCCTCGCCATAGACAGCATGGGGAATGTCCTTGGGCATGATCAAGGTTTCGCCGGCGTGGAGCAGGAACACTTCGCCGCCTACGGTGAACTTTCCGGTACCCTCCAGCACCGTTACCATAGCGTCGCCGCCGGCAGCGTGTGTGGAGATCTCCTCGCCCTTATCAAAGGAGAAAATGGTCATGCTCACCTTGTCGTTCTGTACCAGTGTTTTGCTGACAACCTGACCGGCCTGGTACTCCACCAGATCTTTCAGCTGTAAAACAGCCTGCTTTTCAATATTCTTATACATTTTTGCCGCTTCCTTTTTGCTTTTCCAGCCAGTGTGCCGCATAGGAGCACGTGGCAATGACTTGCTTCCCGTTTGCCTGAATCTGCTGTACTGCACGGGAAACCAACTCGCCTGCGATTCCCATGCCCCGCAGGGAATCGTCTACAAACGTGTGGTCGATGCAGCAGACACCGGCTTCTGTTTCAGGGAATGTGATCTCTGCCACACACTTTCCGGCATCATCGGTGCAGGAAATGCGGTAGGGTTCACTTTGATATTCCATATAATATGCCTCTTAAAGAGCCTGCTGAATGGCGTGCAGCAGGTCGTCGTAGGACTCGAATGCCGGCAGTTCCGGATAGTCCTTTTTGATCTGTTCGGTGCTGCGGAACAGGAATCCCGCCTTGCTTGCCTGAATCATTGCCAGATCGTTGTGGCTGTCACCGCTGGCGATGGTGTCATAACCGATCGACTGGAGAGCCTTGACTGTGGTCAGCTTCGAGTTTTCGCAACGCATCTTGAAGCCTGTGATCTCGCCGTCCGGAGCAACTTCCAGAGAGTTGCAGAAAATGGTGGGATAGCCTAGCTTCTTCATCAGAGGGCCTGCAAACTGGGTGAAGGTATCACTGATGATGATGACCTGTGTCAGTTCCCGCAGTTTGTCCAGAAATGCCTTTGCACCCTCCAGCGGTTCGATCTTCGAAATGGTTTCCTGAATCTCTTTCAGTCCCAGACCGTGTTCCTTCAGGATTCCCAGCCGCCAATGCATCAGCTTGTCATAATCCGGTTCATCTCTGGTGGTGCGTTTCAGTTCGGGGATACCGCTTTCTTCTGCGAACGCGATCCAGATCTCCGGTACCAGTACACCTTCCAGGTCCAAGCAAACAATATTCATAGTATGTGATTCCTTTCCTCATCATATGCCATGCGGCAAATTTTATAGTTTTATTATAACATATGTTTCCGGAGATTGCAACTGCTTTTTGCGGCGGCGATTTGTCCTTTCACAAAAACCCTCTGTACATTCCCGCAAAAATGTGCTATACTATATACATTAAGGCAACACCGCACAAAGCCCGCTTGACAGCTTTGCACGCAATCTGCTTGCAGATTTTTCGTCATATTGCCCAGAAATCCCTTGCCATACATGAAGTATGTCTGCGGAATTTCTATGCAATCTGCCGAAAAATCTGACTACGCATCTTACGCACAAGCTTTGTACGGTGTTGCCTTAGACCAATGTGAAACAGGGAGGATTACATGAAACTACTTGCCATTGACGGAAACAGTATCCTGAACCGTGCATTCTACGGGATTCGTCCGCTCAGCAATACACAGGGCGTGTTTACCCATGCCATTTTCGGCTTTATGAATATTTACCTGAAAAATCGGGACGAGGTGCAGCCAGATGCTGTGGCTGTGGCATTTGACCTGCGAAAGCCCACGTTCCGTCACAAGGCAGTTGCCACCTATAAGGCGAACCGCAAGGGTATGCCCGAAGAACTTGCCATGCAGCTGCCCTATGTGAAGCAGCTGCTGACACTGCTGGGGATTCCGGTCATCACCTGTGAGGGTTACGAAGCAGATGATATTCTGGGAACGTTGGCGGCGGCATGTACGGCACAAGATGCGGACTGTGTGATCCTGACAGGGGACAGGGACAGCCTGCAGCTGGTCAGCGATCATGTGACAGTGCGGCTTACTACCAACAAGGAAACCATTCCCTATACGCCGGAGCGTTTTCAGGAGGAGTACGGTTTTGCTCCGCTGTCCCTGATCGACCTGAAAGCTCTCATGGGGGACAGTTCGGACAACATCTCCGGTGTAGCCGGCGTGGGGCAAAAGACTGCTTCCAAGCTGATTCAGGCGTGGGGAACTGTGGAAAATCTCTATGCTCATCTGGACGAGGCAGGGCTCACCAAGTCGGTGTACAATAAGCTGACTGCCGGACAGGACGCGGCAAAGGAGAGCAAGTGGCTGGCAACGATCGTGACCGATGTACCGATCGACATGGACGTGCAGCACTATCTGCCCCAGCCGGTGCAGACCGAGGAAGTCCGCAGGCTGCTGCTGGAACTGGAAATGGCAAAACTGCTGGAAAAGCTGAAGCTTTCCGGAACAGATGCTCCCGCACCAGAAGCGTCAGAGCCGGCAGAACAGCAGCCTCTGACGGAACAGCCCTTGACGGCGGCTCTGCTGGACACATGGCGTGCTGACAAAACGGAATTGCCCTGCTGTCTGTTTGACGGCAGCCGCATCTGCGTATACCACGCCGGCACGCCGGAATCGGTATACACTTCGACAGATACCGCCCTGTGGGAACAGCTGTTTCAGATGCCGCGTCTGACGTTCGGGGCAAAGCCCCAGTATCGGTTCCTGCTGGCACAGGGCATCACGCCGGACAGCGGCAGCCCTGCGGCAAAAGATGCGGAGCTGGCTGCGTATCTGCTGAACTCCACCACGTCTGTCTATGAGGTCGAACGGCTCTGCGTGACCTATCATGTGCCCTATCCCCGCAGTGCAGGAGAATATGCCGATCTGGCGGCTCTCCCGAAGCTGTACGCCGCTATGGAGAAGTTGGTGGAGGAACAAGGCATGACCCGTCTGCTGCACTTTGAACAGCAGCTGACCGTGGTGCTGGCGGCAATGGAACACGACGGCATTGCCATTGACCGGCAGGGCGTAGAGGACTTCGGCGTGTACCTGTCGGAACAGATCGAGGAAATGCAGCAAATGGTCTACGACGAAGCCGGACACACTTTCAACATCGGTTCCCCGAAACAACTGGGAGAAGTGCTGTTCGGGGAAATGCAGTTGCCACACGGCAAAAAGACCAAGACCGGCTATTCCACCAATGCGGACATTCTGGAAAAACTGCGGGGAGAGTATGCCATTGTGGACTATGTGCTGAAATGGCGGCAGTATGCCAAGCTGAAATCCACCTATGTGGACGGATTGCTGAAAACCGTTGGGGCAGACGGCAGAATCCACACGGTGTACAAACAGACCGAAACTCGTACAGGGCGAATCTCCTCCACAGAGCCGAATCTCCAGAATATTCCCGTCCGCACAGAACTGGGACGGAATATGCGAAAATTTTTCGTGGCACGGGAGGGCTGTGTGCTGCTGGACGCAGACTACAGCCAGATCGAACTGCGGCTGCTGGCAAACCTGAGCGGCGACCGGCAGATGCAGGAGGCATTCCTTAGCGGGGCAGATATTCACGCAGCCACGGCGGCACAGGTATTTGGCATGCCGCGGGAAATGGTGACACCGGAGATGCGGAGTGCGGCGAAAGCGGTAAACTTCGGCATTCTCTATGGCATGGGAGCCTTTTCCCTGTCGCAGGACATTCACGTTTCCGTGCGGCAGGCGAACCAGTATATCCAGAACTATATGGCACAGTTCCCCAGCGTAGGGGCATTCATGGAAAAGACCGTGGACACTGCCCGCATCAACGGCTATGTGACCACCTATTTCCAGCGACGCCGACCGGTGCCGGAACTGCTTGCCAGCAACAAAATGGTACAGGCGGCAGGAAAACGAATCGCCATGAACACGCCCATTCAGGGAACGGCGGCAGACATTATCAAGCTTGCCATGATCTATGTGTACCGACGGCTGCAAAACGACGTGCCGGACGCGAAACTGATCTTGCAGGTACACGATGAACTGATCGTCGAAGTGCCGGAACAGCATGCCTTACAGGCGGGAAAAGTGCTGGGCGAGGAAATGCAGAACGTGATCCGGAATACCCTTTCGCCGGAGGAACAGGAGAAATTCCCTGTGCCCCTGACAGCAGATGTGAGCATGGGGGAGAGTTGGTATGCAGCAAAAGGTTGAGATCGTACCGGCGGCAGAAGCCGATCTGCCGGAGATTCTGTCGCTGGCGAAAGCAGCATTTTCCGACCCGTGGACAGAACAGCAGTTCCGCCAGACCATGTGCTGTTGTTACAGCCGTATCTGGTGTGCCAGGGCGGCAGGGAAATTCTGCGGCTATGTGGCAGTTTCGCTGGCAGGAGATGCGGTGAATCTGGACGACATCGCAGTTGCACCGGCGTTCCGGCGGCAGGGCATCGGCAGGCAGCTTCTGGACTGGGCACACCGGCAGTTTCCGGAAAACGAATTCTGGCTGGAAGTGCGGGAGTCCAACGCCGCCGCTATTGCCCTGTATGAATCCGCAGGCTATCGGCAGGTGGGCTTTCGGAAACGGTATTACCGCGATCCGGAGGAGGGTGCTGTGCTGATGACACGAGAGGCAGAAAAAATATGACGGAACTGCTGGAATTGAGAGGGAATCTGATCTGGGCATTGCTATTGATCCCGCCATGGGTGCTGACTGCACTGAATTTGTGGAACCTTTTTGCAGAGTGCAGCGGAAAGCGAAAACTGGCTCCCCGATCATTTGCCGGACTTTCACTGGGAATCGGTGCGGTGGAGTATTTTCTTCTGTTGTGTGCAGAATTTGACTATAGCGGAAAGGATTATGACCAGGCGACATATGCTTTTCAGACACATAATCTGATCGACTCGGCACATGCACTTTCTTTCTGGCTGCCGTTTTTGGCTGGGATCATGGGGCTGGTACTGCTGCTCTGGTGCAGACCGGAACAGCTGCCGCCGCTGGTTTCTGCCGGTGCAGTGGCAGGGGTGCTGGTGGGAAATATCATGCAGATACTTCTGGCGGCACAGCTTACAGAACAGATCGATTTTCACAACTTTCTGGATTGGTATTTTTACCTTTATCACGGCAATCTGCTGCTGTTGTCTGCGATGGGAATCCGCCGGCACATCGCCGGACAGACAAGGCTCCTGCGGAAACGGCAGACGGTATTCCGGCGGCGTTGGGTGCTTCAGCTGTATCAGTTTTTGGAAAAGACATCGCATTTTCGGCTGACTGCCTTTTTGCTGGTGCTGCCCCTTGCGGCAGTGCTGGAAATAGTGCTGATTCTTTGCGGACAAGGTGCAGACGGCACAGTTCAGGCGTTTACCCAGACGGCGGACTGGACATTTTCACAGCAGCTTCCGCCGCCTCCTTTGGAATATCAGGGACACTATCTCTGTACAGTCGCTGCCGGCGGACACCGGAAACTGGTGCGTCCGCTTCGTCTGGGGCATCGCCGTGGTGCTGTGATCGTGGTAAACCGGCAGCTTGCTGTGGCGAATGCCTTTGAGGAACTGCTTCAGGAACGTTTGCCGTGTCCGCACCGGCGAGTGCGGCAATTTTACGATACCCACGGCTATCCGCTTTCGCAGAAGATCACTACACCGTTTCGGGCAGACTTGGTGTATTTGCTGATGAAGCCTTTGGAATGGCTGTTCGTAGTGGTTTTATATTTGTTTGACCTTGCACCGGAATGCCGTATTGCAAGGCAGTATACCGCAGGAAAGCCTGTGAAAAATTGGAGTGAAAAAACATATGCTGATATTAGGAATTGAAAGCTCCTGCGATGAAACCGCAGCGAGCGTTGCCAGAAACCACACGGAGATTCTCTCCAATGTGGTTTCCTCACAGGTAGAGGAACACAAACAATACGGCGGCGTTGTGCCGGAGATCGCCTCCCGCAGGCACTGTGAAAACGTGCTGCCTGTGGTACAGAAAGCACTGGACGATGCCGGTGTGACATTGGCGGAACTGGACGGCATTGCCGTGACCGCATACCCCGGACTGATCGGGGCACTGCTGGTGGGCGTGAACTTCGCCAAGGGACTGGCACTGACCGCCGGAAAGCCCCTTGTGCCGACGCATCATCTGGCAGGGCACATTGCGGCGAATTACATTGCACATCCGGAACTGAAGCCGCCCTATCTCTGTCTGGTCGTCAGCGGCGGGCACAGTCATCTGGTGGAAGTGCTGACCTATACGAAATTCCGGATTCTGGGACGGACACGGGACGATGCCGCAGGGGAGTGCTTCGACAAGTGTGCCCGTGCTATGGGCTATCCGTATCCCGGTGGCATTCATCTGGACAAAGCGTCCCAGTCCGGCAACCCGAAAGCGTTTTCTCTTCCGAAACCGAAAATTGCGGAAAATGTCTATGATTTCAGCTTTTCCGGCTTAAAGACTGCCGTGGTGAACCTGCTGCACAATGCCCAGCAGAAAGGTGAAACCATTTGTCGGGAAGATCTGGCAGCTTCGGTGCAGGCGACTATTTCCGAGGTGCTGACAGAACACACCATTCGGGCGGCAGTGGAGCACGGCTATTCCACCATTGCCATTGCCGGCGGCGTTTCTGCCAACAGCGGCGTGCGGGAATCTCTGCAAAAAGCCTGCGACAAGCGGAACTTCACCCTGTACATGCCGCCGCTTTCCCTGTGCGGCGACAACGGAGCCATGATTGCCTGTGCCGGTTCCTATGCCTTTGATGCAGGGATCCGTGCCGATTCCAGCCTGAACGCCAGTGCTACTATGGAACTGACCGACTGGGGCGATATGGGAAATGGACAGTGATGTCTAAGTTTTACAAAGCAGCGAAAAGAATCGTTCGTATTTTCCTCGCAATTGTATCATTTGTCATTCTTTCGTCATGTGATATGCATGACGATGTAAAACCAAGAAATCAAGATGATACAAGGTGGATTACAGCTGATCAAAATATATTTTTTTCTGTTATGTACGATGGAAACTATAATATTTGTTTAGGTGCTTTAAAAACGACTGAAACAGTCTATCATATTAGTCTTGAATTTGATTATGGCTCCGGACTTATCATTAGTGATTATGATATGCTCACGGAAAATGATTTTCTTGTTGATATGAATCAAATCTTACTGAGAGCAAAATGTGATTTTGGTAAGAAAAAATGCACTGCTGAAGTAACCGAATCATCTATTGACAGTATCAGCGTTGGAGATAAAATAGCCTTTTATGTAGTTGATGAACTGCCTGATTGGGCAGAAGAAATAGAGAAAGTCAACAGAAGAGCTTGTGAAGAAATGTCAACAACTGTAAATACTGAAAAATAATACTCCAAGCACAAAACGGTAAATCATATACGCTAACAGCATACAGCACTCTTTCATTTTTGAAGGAGTGCTGTATCAATTTTTAGACGGGTATGAATGGTGCAAGTCACATGTTCATCACACTGAAAAATATTTTTGTACAGTGGAAAATGCTGAAATATTGCGGGAAAGAATAATCCTGTGGTATTGAAAATCAGAAGAAAGGCACCTCTTAGAGTAGAGGTGCCTTTTGCAGTTTCCGAAGCTTGTAGTTAGCTATAACTAACCAAAATCAGGGCAATTGGTAAGAAATTTACAGAAAAAAGCTTGATTCTTGTCGGGAGATGGTGTATAATAGTTCCTGTATGCGAATCGTATACAATGCCATATCATGAAAGGAGTTTGACCATGATTTATTCAAACGAAGTAAACGAAATGTGCTGCGTAAAACAGGGCGTACAGCACGGTGCTGCACCGATTCCTGAGGAAGCAAAGTGGGTAAAGGCAAAGGAAATCTCTGACATTTCCGGTCTGACACACGGTGTGGGCTGGTGTGCACCGCAGCAGGGTGCATGTAAGCTGACTCTGAATGTAAAGGAAGGCGTGATCCAGGAGGCTCTGGTGGAAACCATCGGATGTTCCGGTATGACCCATTCCGCTGCTATGGCTGCAGAAGTTCTGCCGGGCAGAACCATTCTGGAAGCTCTGAACACAGACCTCGTTTGTGATGCAATCAACACTGCTATGCGTGAACTGTTCCTGCAGATCGTATACGGCCGTACACAGAGTGCATTCTCTGAAGAAGGTCTGCCGATCGGTGCTGGTCTGGAAGATCTGGGTAAGGGTCTGCGTTCTCAGGTTGGTACCATGTACAGCACACTGAAGAAGGGTCCGCGTTATCTGGAAATGACCGACGGTTATGTTACCAAGATCGCTCTGGACGAAGACGATGAGATCATCGGCTACAAGTTTGTAAACTTCGGCAAGATGATGGACTTCATCAAGGCTGGCGACGATGCAAACACTGCTTTCGAAAAGGCACAGGGTCAGTATGGCCGTGTTGCTGATGCAGTGAAGTTTGTTGATCCGAGAAAAGAATAAGGAACAGGAGGAAACAACCCATGGCATTATTTGAATCATATGAGAGAAGAGAAAAGCAGGTTCTGGCTGTTCTGAAGGAATATGGCATTGATTCCATCGAAGGTGCAGCTGAAGTTACCAAGGCTGCTGGTCTGGACGTATATAAGATGGTAGAAGGCATTCAGCCGATCTGCTTCGAAAACGCAAAGTGGGCTTATACCGTTGGTGCAGCAATTGCGATCAAGAAGGGCTGCCGCAGAGCTGCTGACGCTGCTGCTGCAATCGGTGAAGGTCTGCAGGCATTCTGCATTCCGGGTTCTGTTGCTGACCAGAGAAAGGTTGGTCTGGGCCACGGTAATCTGGGCAAGATGCTGCTGGAAGAAGACACCAAGTGCTTCGCATTTCTGGCAGGTCACGAATCCTTCGCTGCCGCAGAAGGTGCGATCGGTATTGCTGAAAAGGCAAACAAGGTTCGTAAGGAACCGCTGCGTGTTATCCTGAACGGTCTGGGCAAGGACGCTGCACAGATCATCGCACGTGTAAACGGCTTCACTTATGTAGAAACCGAAATGGACTACTACACTGGCGAAGTCAAGGAAGTATTCCGCAAGTGCTACTCCAAGGACGCAAACAGCCCTCGTGCAAAGGTAAACTGCTACGGTGCAAATGACGTTACCGAAGGCGTTGCAATCATGTGGAAGGAAGGCGTAGACGTTTCCATCACTGGTAACTCCACCAACCCGACACGTTTCCAGCATCCGGTAGCTGGTACTTACAAGAAGGAATGCATCGAAAAGGGTAAGAAGTACTTCTCCGTTGCTTCCGGCGGCGGTACAGGCCGTACCCTGCATCCGGACAACATGGCAGCAGGTCCGGCTTCCTATGGTATGACCGATACCATGGGACGTATGCACTCTGATGCACAGTTCGCAGGTTCTTCCTCCGTTCCGGCTCACGTAGAAATGATGGGTCTGATCGGCATGGGCAACAACCCGATGGTTGGCGCTACTGTTGCTGTTGCAGTATCTGTTGAAGAAGCTGCTAAGGCAGGCAAATTCTAAGAAACTGCGTGGTTTTTCCATGTAAATAGAAAAAGAGGGCACCTCGGCTGGTTTGGCTGGGGTGTCCTTTTGCGTTTTTACAGCTGTTTATTGACCACATTTTGACCACATACACGCTCCAAAGCAAGCCCTGCAAAAAATACAAAACGCCCCCGAACAAAAAAGAATCCCAAGCGAAACCGGCAAATAAACTGGAATCCGTCGGAAAAGCCGGCAGTCCATTGACGGCAGAGCCGTTTTTGTGGTATACTGTTGCAGGAGGTGTGTGGCTGATGCATATATTTGACGTACTGGGGCCGGTGATGATCGGACCGTCTAGTTCTCATACTGCCGGAGCCGTGAAAATCGGCTATGTCACGCGAAAGCTGCTGGGAGAAGCACCGGTGCAGGCGAACATTCTCCTGCATGGTTCGTTTGCGGATACCGGCTCGGGACATGGTACCGACCGTGCTGTGGTCGCCGGACTGTTGGGCTGTAAGCCCGATGACCCGCAGATTCCGTCCAGCTTTGAAGCGGCAAAAAAAGCCGGCTTTTCCTTTCAGATCACCAGGGGTACACTGCGGGGAGCTCACCCCAACACAGTGAAGATCGAAGTTGTCGGAGAACACGGCAGCCAGCTGGAAGTAATCGGTTCGTCCGTAGGCGGCGGCCGCATTCGCATTTGCGAGATCGACGGGATCCGGACAGACTTTTCCGGCGAATACAACACCATTATCGTACACAACACCGATACCCCCGGACACGTGGCACAGGTGACCACAGTTCTGGCACAGAAAAACGTGAATATCGCCGCCATGCAGCTGTACCGCAACACCAAGGGCGGCTATGCGGTAATGATTCTGGAGTGTGACGACCGGATACCGCCGGACATGGTTCGCTGGCTCAGCGGACTGGACGGCATTCTGAAAATCACCAGCTATAATGCAGAGGAGGACGTGTGATATGGAACTGCGGTCTGTTGCGGCTTTGATAGAAGCAAGCCGGAAAATGCCCATCTGGGAAGCGATCCTTTGCAGTGATCTGGAAGAAGATACGCCGGAACAGCGGGCGGCTTCGCTGGAGAAAATGCAAATGCTCTGGCAGGTGATGCAGGACTCCGCCGTCGGCTATGACGGTTCTCAGCGTTCCCTCAGTGGGCTTTCCGGCGGGGACGGGGAGAAGTATACTCAAATGCTGTCCTCCGGCAAGATGATGTGTGGGACATACCTCAACGATGCCATCGCCACCGCCCTGAAAGTCAGCGAGTGCAATGCCTGTATGAAACGCATTGTGGCAGCACCTACTGCCGGCTCCTGCGGGGTGATTCCGGCGGTGCTGATTCCCTACCGGAAAGAATACCCCGATACACCGGAGGAGGAGATGCTCCACGCCCTCTACGTGACCGGCGGCTTTGGAAATATCATTGCTGAGCGGGCATCGGTTTCCGGTGCGGAAGCCGGCTGTCAGGCAGAGATCGGAGCCGCTTCGGCTATGGCAGCGGCGGCACTGGTCTACCTGCGGGGCGGCTCACCGGAAGCCTGCGGCAACGCCTGTGCCATGGCACTGAAAAATCTGCTGGGGCTGGTGTGTGATCCGGTTGCCGGACTGGTGGAAGTGCCCTGCGTCAAGCGGAATGTGGTGGGCGTGGTGAATGCCATTTCCTGTGCCAATATGGCGTTGGCAGGTATTGTCAGCCAGATCCCGCCGGACGAAGTCATTGATGCAATGGCAGAGGTAGGCAGCAGCATGTCCGCCGACCTGCGGGAAACGGCAAGAGGCGGTCTGGCGGCAACGCCTACCGGAAAGCGTATCGCTGCGGAGCGAGCAGAGTAAAGGCAATACCGCACAAAGATTGTGCGACAGATGCGTCGTCAAATTTTTCG
>ERZ773200.1191-NODE-1191-length-22946-cov-4.000044_pt1 | contig 22946 bp, 44 predicted proteins | sample MGYA00581008_ERZ773200 | MGnify/ENA primary metagenome ERZ773200 (study PRJEB29015, sample SAMEA2737770) | human gut metagenome | biome: human gut; feature: human-associated habitat; material: faeces | place: China | collected 2012 ... | reverse complement strand
TGTGATAGCTTTGAACTAGGTTGTGCTTTTAACTGCAATAAGAAATACAAAGAAGCAGCATTAAAGTGGCTTCAATCAGAATCAGAATAGGAGATAGCATGGAAGATAGATATTTATTCAAGGCTAAGAGAGTTGATAATGGAGAATGGGTGCAAGGATACTTGTTTGATGATGGATTTGAAAATGGGAGAATATTTATAGGTGGACTTGTTATTGAAAAATATAACGGGACTGCTTGTGATGATTGGAATGTCACCGGTATAGATTTCTGTGAAGTAGACCCATCTACCATCTGCCGATGTACAGGCTTAAAAGACAAGAATGGCAATTTGATTTGGGAGAATGATGTTGTAAAAGGTAAATACTATGATAATGGTAAATCACATAGACATATAGGACAGGTTAAATATATATGCGAATCATATAAAGTTGTAGGTATAAAACAATATACAGGCTATCATGCTCGTTTAGATGGGTCTTATGAAGTTATTGGCAATATATTTGACAACCCAGAGTTGTTAGAAAGTGAGGGATAATATGAAATTATTTAAAACAGTAGATGACAAATTAGCAGATATTGGTTTTCGGAAAATTAAAGAAGATCAATACGGTGTAAGGTATAAAAGAAAAGATGACGAACACAGTTTTGTTCAAACAGTAGATATTTTTCATAAGGCATCTGGTAGACACCTGCTACAGTCTTATGATGCTGAACTAACAGATCAGAAAATGATTGGAAATACTTGTGTTGGGCTTACTGGATATGAGATGAATTTGTTTCTCAAGAAAATGAAGAAGATTGGATTATACCTAAATAAGCAAGGAAAGGAATAACGAATCCATGGTAAACCATGGTTATGCAGCGGAGAAAATAAGAATGGCTGTATAGAAAAATAATCATTGTGGCTATAAGGTGCGTAACGGAAAAAATACGTATCGCATAAAAGCAATCTAAAAATTTATCCACGATTACAAAGTGATTTGTAGCGTGGTGTTATGACAAAAAAATTAAAAGTATGTTGGGTAAGTGCTGGAATATCAAGTTTTATGGCAGGTTATCTTGCAGGAGATGTGGATAAATGGATCTATATTGACATAGCTGACCAGCACCCGGATAGTATTCGATTTATCAAAGATTGCGAAAAAGTAATCGGGAAAGAGATTGAGATACTACGATCAAAAGAGTACAGAAGTGTAGAAGAGTGTGTCAGAGTATTCGGTGGGTTTAGAAATCCTGCTAATGGCTTCGCTCCATGCACAAACTGGCTAAAAAAGAGAGTGCGTAAAGAGTGGGAAGAGCAGCACAAAGATTATGAACTTACATATGTATGGGGGTTCGATCTAAAAGAGAAGAGCCGGGCAGAGAGAACTGTTGAAGCAAACCAACAAGCAAACCATGAGTTTCCGCTTATTGACAAAGGATTGTCCAAAGAGGAAGTACATGGACTGTTTGATAGAACATTTGATTTTGCAAGACCGAAAATGTACGAACTTGGTTATCCAAACAACAACTGCATAGGATGTGTTAAAGGTGGAATGGGTTACTGGAACAACATCAGAAAAGACTTTCCGGAAGTGTTTGATAGTCGGGCAAAGTTGGAAAGAGATGTTGGATACTCGATGCTTAAGGATAATTACGGAAAGCCAGTGTTTTTAGATGAATTAGACACAAACAGAGGAAACATGAATACGGAGATTTTCCCCGATTGTGGGATAATGTGTTATCTCAATTTGTAGATTTCGAAAGGAGAGAGAAACAATGGGAAATAACAATACAACTTATAGTGACAAGGAAATATATGATGCCTTAAAAATGATAAGGGAAATATGTAAAAACAATGGTGGATCATGCAGAGATTGTAAATTGTCTTACAGCGAGAATGATGGCATTCACATTCCCTATTGCGGCGTAGGAGACACACCCGATGTGTGGAGACTTGCCGAGCTACCGAGCGAATGGAAACCGTTTAAAAAGGAGGAAATACATGGATAAAAGTGACATTGCTGTACGAATGAAAAAATACGAAGAAAAAAATAGATATTACCTAAAACGAAAAATGCCGGTAATTATCAGACTTGATATGAGAGCAGGACACAGTTTTACTAAAGGATTTGAAAGACCGTTTGATGAAATTTTTACGAAGTCCATGCAGGAGACGGCAAAATATTTGTGTGAAAATATTCAGAACTGTAAGTTGTCTTATCAACAAAGTGATGAGATTACATTGCTGCTTGTTGATTATGATGATCCAAGAACAGATAGTTTTTTCAAATATCGAATTGATAAATTATGTAGTATTACAGCAAGTATGGCTACGATGGCATTTAATAAGGTATTTCATAATAATGTAGGAGATTATTGTACGTATACATATGAAATGGAAGATGACTCGCATGAGGATTATGAATATACATTATCTTTAGCAGCTAATAAAGGTGCAATGTTTGATGCCAGTTGTTTTAATCTTCCTAAAGATGAAGTAACAAATAATTTTTATTGGCGACAGCTTGATGCAATAAGAAATTCTGTTCAGATGGTCGGACAATTTAATTTTTCACATCGGGATTTGCAGCACAAGACTTGTGAAGATATTAAAGAGATGTTATTGCGACAGAAAGGAATCAATTGGGAGGATCTTCCTGCTTATCAAAAGAGAGGGAGTTGCTGCATTAAAGAGGAATATTGGATAGATAAAAATACTCTTTGTGAACTTGAGCTAGAGGCTGTATCTGATTTTTTGGAGGATGATTCGGCTGTAAAAAGATCTAGATGGATTATTGATACGGATATTCCTGTCTTTTTAGGTAAAGATCGAAAATATATCGATAAATTGGTCTATGTGAATTAAGTGGATGAAAGTGCGATTTCGTTGGGAATATAATAGAACAGGAGAAATTATAAAATGAGAAAAATAACGGAAACACATACAGGAAAGATTGTAACTGATACAGATTTAGCCCTTGAATATTTATATGTTGGCGATTATGGGAAAGAGAACAACATTAAGGCGTCATTTCTTGGATATGATAAAAGAATTGATAAGGTAGAACATAAGCCTGTAGATATTACTGACAAACTTGTAGTTACTGTATCTTCGCAGAAAGGTTGCCCCATGAATTGCAATTTCTGTGATTGTCCTAAACTTGGATTTAAAGGCAATGCAACTTTACCGGAGTTGATTACAGAAATTATGTCAGGTGTGGCTTTATCCGGAATTAAGCATGGACAGAGATTGAATGTACATTATGCAAGAATGGGTGAACCGACATTTAATCCAAATGTTATCACATCGGCAGAGTTCATTGCACAAATGCTAATGAGTGAAAATTCAGATGTAACCTTTGATACATATCATCCGGTAGTGTCTACTATGATGCCAAAATCAAATAAGAACCTCAAAGAGTTTTTATATAAATGGGTAACAACCGGATTTGTATATGGTGGAGAAGATGGTTTTGGATTACAGTTTTCTATAAATACTCTTAATGAGAATGATAGAAATGAAATGTTCAGAAACAGATCTTTATCATTACAGGAAATCAGTGATATTATCAAAGAACTCCCTTATCCAAAGAAGAGAAAATATACATTAAATTTTGCGGTTACTTCCCAGAGTAATCTTGATGTAGACCTTATGAACAAGTATTTTGATAAGGAAAAATGCATTGTTAAAATGACACCAATTCATGAGACCGTTGAAGCTGTTGACGAAGGATATGAAATTGTGCATGATTTTGATATATATGAGCAGTTTGAGCAGCCTCTTGTCAATGATGGATGGGATGTAATTGTTTTTGTTCCGTCAAAAGAGGAGGACGAGGACAGAATTACATGTGGAAATTCATTGATTGCATTGGAGAATAAATAGTAAAAGCTTAACTTTTGGAAAGGAGCTGCTATGTTAAATGCAGGAGATTATGTCGGACAGCTTAATAGAGACTCAACTGGCATATGGAAGCTGTATAAGGATAAGATCAATAAAATCACAATAACAAAAAAGCATGGTAGAAGATATTTCACCAAGACAGTGTTTCGACCATTAGATGCGGATGATGTAGATCACAATACAAAAGATGTGGAAGGGTCAATCGGTCAAGGATATATCATTACAGGAGAAGTGTTTGGGTTAAATGACAAGACAAGACCTTATGCTGAAAGATGGATAAAATGGGCTAATGAAAACCCAGATAAGGCAATTGGTTTGATATAAAGAAACGCACATTTCCTATAGAATTTTTGGAGGCGAAATATGAATATTTTAAACATTATTTTATTAATTATGGGAATTTTTAACCTTATTGTTGGGATAACATGGACGAAAAAGAATGTTGTCAACTTTGTGTTCAAATTATTATTCTTGGCAGGTGGTGGATATTTAGTATTCTACGCTTTATATCTGAGTAACATTCTGATTGTTTTAAATAAGTAAGGAGAATAATACAATGTCAAATTTATATGTATATCTAATGCGTTCTCGTAATAAGGATAATAAGAGCATCCCAAATTTTAAGGGACGAGTAAAAACAGATATATAAAATTTTTGGAGGTTAAGACAATGACAATTGAACAGATTAAGGACAAATTAAAATCAAAAGAGTATGACTTCCTGAGGACAGATAAGAATTTGGGTAACAATATCATTATCTTAACTCTTGGTGGAAGTCATGCATATGGAATGGATAAAGAAGGATCTGATTTAGATGTGAGAGGTATTGCACTCAACAGCAAATCAGATATTTTACTTGGAACAGACTTTGAACAGGTCGTAGATGTTGATACAGATACAACTATGTATTCGTTTAATAAAATGATACAGCTTTTAGCATCAAGTAATCCTAATACAATTGAACAACTTGGCTGCTTGCCTGAACATTATTTACATTTATCTAAAATTGGTAAAGAATTATTGGATAATAGAAAAATGTTTCTTTCGCAGATTTGTGTTCACACCTTTGGAGGATATGCGGGTTCTCAACTCAGACGTATGGAGAACAAGGCTGCAAGATTGGTTGGTCAGGCAGAAAATGAAGCTTACATTTTAAAAAGCATCAACAATGCAAGATATGAATTTAGAAACAGATATTACCCTCATGAAAATAGTGATGTGAAACTATATATTGATAAGGCTGTTCAAGAAGGATATGATAGTGAGATTTTTATGGATGTAAACTTGCAACATTATCCGTTAAGAGATTGGGCTGGCATGTGGAACGAAATGAAGTCCATTGTTAGTAGTTATAGCAAATTTGGTAAAAGAAATGAAAGGGCTGTAGCCCATGATAAATTAGGAAAACATATGGCTCATTTGATTCGATTATATATGATGTGTATTGATATTCTGGAAAAGGAAGAGATTATCACTTATAGATCAGATGAACACGATTTACTCATGAGTATTAGAAATGGAGAATATTTAGATGAAAATAGACAACCTATTTCTGAGTTCTATGATTTATTGAATGAATATGAAAAACGTTTTGAATACGCAAAAGAAAATACATCTTTGCCTGATAAACCTGATTATAAGAAAATCAATGAATTTAAGATGTATGTAAATGAGAGAATTGTGAAAGGAGATATCTGATGGAAATATCAAATAGAGCAAAAGAAAGATTCTGTAAGGATTGCAATATACCAATTAGATTATTCCAAGAGCCATATTTTTTAGATAGAATTAAGCTTTTTGATGAGTTCTATGGAACTGTTGACAAGTGGATTAGATTTGCAAGCGAATTACAGGGGTATAATTGTGAGCAGGATTATTTTGAAGAATATAATCATGTAAAGGATGCAGCTATTACAAGTATCAAAGAGTCAGAGGCATATCAGAGATTTAATGCGGAAGATATGAACAAATTCACTGTGATTCATAAAAATTTATCTAATAAAGATATATTTAAGCCAACTAATACTGGAAGAGTTTTTATCAGTATTGATATGAGAAAGGCTAATTTTTCATCTTTACACGAATATGATAAGAATATATTTCGTGGGACTGATACATGGGAAGATTTTATTTCTCAATTCACGGATAACGAACATATTGCAAATAGTAAATATATTCGTCAGGTTATTCTTGGTAATTGTAATCCTAAAAGACATATCACCTATGAAAAATACCTTATGGATCAGACATTATCGTTATTATATGACATCATTGGTGAAGAGAGAATTGTATTCTTTTCAAATGATGAGATTGTTTATGATATGACAACAGTAAGTAATTTGCACATGTTAAGTCTTGTGAGAAATTGTGTTGAAGAAAGATTAAGTACAAAATCTAATATTCCATTCAGAGTAGAGTTATTTTCACTCCACAAAATCAATGGTACTGACGGATACTGTAAGAAAATCTATAAAGAAAATGGAGAATATAATATTGAATTTAAGTGTTTGGATAATTATATGATGCCATTCGTACTTAGATATTTTTTAGGAGAAGAAATTACTGAAAGTGACAAGGTATTCTACCATGAAGGACTATTGGCAAAGTTTATTGATGAACCGAAAATTGAGGTGAATTTGAATGAAGAAATTGAAAATTGAAATTCCATCTGGTGCAAATGAAATTATTCATAGTCTACAAAATAATGGATATGAAGCTTTCTTAGTCGGAGGATGTGTGAGAGATAGTATTCTTGGTAGACCAATTCACGATTATGACATTACAACTTCTGCCACACCAGATGAAATGATGGAAGTATTCAAGGATAAGAGAATTATTGAAACTGGATTGCAGCATGGAACTATTACCATTGTAATTGACGGTAAAGGATATGAATGCACCACTTACAGAATTGACGGTGATTACTCAGATAGCCGTAGACCTGATAGCGTAACATTTACACAAAATCTTAAAGAAGATTTAAAGCGTAGAGATTTTACAATCAATGCGATGGCATACAATGATGGAGTTGGTCTTGTAGATCCGTTTAATGGCATGGAAGATATTGAGCATTATAAAATCAGATGTGTTGGTAGAGCAAAGGATAGATTCTCAGAAGATGCTTTAAGGATTTTACGTGCTATTCGGTTTGCTTCACAACTGGGATTTGTGGTTGATTCTGATGCAAGTTTGAATATTCATAAAATGTATAAGAATTTAGAGAATATATCTACTGAGAGAATCAACAGTGAGTTTTGTAAAATTGCATTATCAAGCGAGTTTTATATGCAGATAGTATTATTTCGTGAAGTATTCTCGTTATTTATCCCTGAAATTAAAGACATGTTTGGCTTTCAGCAGAATAATCCATATCACATCTATGATGTATGGAATCATACAGTACATGCAGTACAAGCTTATGAATGTGATTGTGAACCCGATTTAAATTCAAGAGATTTGATTACATCTTTAGCTGTATTCTTTCATGATATAGGAAAGCCACATTGTTATCAAGATGGCGAGGATGGTATTAGACATTTCAAAGGTCATGGAAGAGTCAGTGCTGATACGACTGATAAAATAATGAAGCGATTAAGATTTGATAATGATACAAGAGAAAAGGTTGTTGAATTGGTTTATTATCATGACGCTACTTTTGAGATGGGAAAGAAATATGTAAAGAGATGGCTTAATAAAATCGGAGAAGAACAGTTCGGAAGGCTATTAAATGTTCGTAGAGCTGATATTAAAGCACAAGCAGGCATTAATCAGGAAACAAGATTACAGAAGATTGATAACATCGAATATATTTTAGAAGAAGTCTTACAGGATGATGAATGTTTTTCTCTAAAGGATTTAGCAGTTAATGGTAAGGATTTAATTACTATTGGATATAAGCCAGGAAAAGAAATTGGTGAGGTATTAAATAATCTGTTGGATTCAGTCATTAGTGGAGAATATATAAATGAGAAAGAAAAATTATTAGAAATAGCAGAGAGGAGATTACATGGTTAAATTATTTTCACATACGGATCTTGATGGAATCGGTTGTGGTATTTTGGCAAAACTTGTATTTGGTAAAGATAATGTAGAAATTTCATATTGTGATTACGACAATATTGATTCAACTGTAAAGGAATATTTAGAAACAGAACAGGACGACACAATCCCAATTTATATTACCGATATTCGTGTTAATGAAGAAACCGCTGAGTTGCTGAATAAAAGAGGCAATGTTCAGTTATTAGATCATCATCCAACAGCTCTTGGATTAAATAAGTATGATTGGTGTGATGTAGTTATCGAAGATTCCAAAGGAATTAAAACATCGGGAACTATGTTGTTTTATCATTGGTTAGGTATGAATGGTTGTCTGAGTGAAGAGTTAGAAAATAATAAAGCGTTAGAGAGATTTGCTGAACTTGTGAGAGATTATGACACTTGGAGATGGTCAGAACTCGGTGATGAAGGTGTTATTTGTAAGCAGGTAAATGATTTATTATATCTTTACGGTCGAGATGATTTTATTCATTGGTGCATTTCAGAAATCCATGATGAGGTATTCCCAAGATTATATACCAAAGATGAGGTTGTTTTAAAGATTAAGCAGGATGAAATTGATAGATATATCGAAGAGAAGAATAAAACTATGTTTACCAGTCCTATGTGCGGTAAGGTTTGTGGTTTTGTATTTGCAGATAGGTTTGTTAGTGAATTAGGTAATAGACTTTGTAAAATGCATCCTGAAATTGATTTTGTGGCAATGATTGATATTGATGGTTGTACGGTATCTTATAGAACCGTTAAAGAAGATATTGATCTTGGTAAAGATGTAGCAAATTTATTTGGTGGCGGTGGTCATCCAAAAGCTGCTGGTTCAGAATTTAGTCAGAGTATTAAGTTGAAAGTTATTGGGGAAATCTTCGGAAAGTAGAATGGAGAGTGAGTATGTACGAAAAATTAAGAGAATATATAGAAGAGTCAAATAATATTGTATTCTTTGGTGGTGCAGGCGTATCTACTGAAAGTGGTATTCCAGATTTTCGTTCCAAGGATGGATTATATAATCAGCATGACGTTCAGTTTGATAAATACGAACCAGAATATCTTTTGAGTCGAGAATGCTTATATAACAATCCAAAGGTATTCTATGAGTTTTATCGGCAGAAGATGGATACAAGGAATATTGAGCCAAATATTACTCATAAGGTGCTTGCAAAAATGGAAGAAATGGGTAAGCTAAGTGCTATTGTAACACAGAATATTGATGGGCTTCATCAGAAAGCTGGCAGTAAGAATGTCTTTGAAATTCATGGAACTACTCAGAAGAATTATTGTAGTAAGTGTAAAATGGAATATCATTCTGATTTCTTATTTGACACTAAAGAGACAATTCCAAAATGCGAATGTGGTGGATTGATTAGACCTGATGTAACCTTATATGGAGAGAATCTTCCTAATGAAGCTGTAAATGGTGCTGTTGAAGCAATTAGTAATGCTGATATGTTGATTATCGGTGGCACTTCATTAAAAGTTTATCCAGCAGCGAATTATATTTCATATTTTAGTGGTAATCATTTGATTGTTATCAATAGGGAGAAAATCCAAGTATTGTTATGTGGTGATACGGATCTAATGATTGTTGATTCGTTGGGTAATGTGTTTAGTGAGATTGAGAAATGGATGTGATGTAAACTATGGCAGTATATGTAACAGGTGATATTCATGGAGATCCAACAAGATTTTCTACTGATTCATTCTACGAGCAAAAGCAATTTTCCGGAGATAAAGATGAAAACACCGTGATTATTCTTGGTGATTGCGGCTTAGTATGGGATTCCATTAGAAACAAGCAGGAAGAATATTGGTTAGATTGGCTGGAAAATAAACCGTTCACAACGGTATTTGTTGACGGTAATCATGATAATTTTGATCGTTTATACACTTACCCTATAAAACAATGGCACGGCGGCAATATGCGTGAGATTCGTCCCCATGTGCTGCACTTGCAGCGTGGGGAAATCTTCACTATTGAGAATCATAAGTTTTTTGCGTTTGGTGGTGCATCAAGTCATGATGTTCAGGATGGAATTTTGAATATGAATGATCCGGATTTCAGAAAAAAGATGAAAGCTTTGGACAAGCAAGGAAAATATATGTACCGGATCAAAGGGTTATCATGGTGGGAACAGGAGCTGCCGACAGAAAGTGAAATGCAGCACGGATATGATGTGCTGGCAGAGAATAATAATACAGTGGATTTTATATTATCGCACAGTCCGGCAACATCTGAGTTGTGTCTAATGGGTAGTCAGGGCTTGTATGAAACTGATGTTTTAACGGATTACTTAGATGAGGTTAAGGCTCGTGTTGATTATAAGAAGCACTTTTTTGGTCATATGCACGTAAATCAAGCGATTAACGACAAGGATATTTGTCTGTATGAACAGATTGTTAGGATATTGTAGAGAGAGGTGAAATGAATGGTAAATAAATATAATTTAAGTGATAAAGTAAGGACAAAAATTCATTATGAAAATGATAATAGAAAAGAAGTAGATGCCTTTATTCGTGGTATAGAACTCGTAGATGGAACAGACAAAATTAGATATAAAATTTGGTTTGAATCAGATGAGTTTGATAAAAAATTAGGTAGCACAGGTTGTATAGGATATATAAGCCAAGAAGACATTATAGGACTTTGTTCTGAAATCAAATAAGTAGAGAATAATATATTATAGAGAATTCTCTTAGCTTGGGCAGTCGTTCAAGTGTTCCCAAAAACAAAAAAAGTATTGAAATATTTTTTTCAAGTGGCGAAAGGAGAGAATATGGAGATAAAGAATGCGAAAATTGACTATGTAAGGCTGTATATTGAAGACCATGATATTTTAACATTTGGCATTGGTCTTGATCTTGGCGGTGGAGGTTGTGTATTAGGAGGATATGCACTGGATCAGTCATTTAGGGTTGATAAAAATGACAATAGATGGGATTATGAAAGAAAATCTTCACCTGCCGGATTAGATTGTATGAGAAAAATCATGGAAGTTGTAGGTGTAAGAAGTTGGGAAGATTTAAAAGGGAAGTATATTAGATATGAGGATAACGGATATGGTGCTCGTATTACTAAAATTGGAAATATCATAAAAGATGATTGGATTGATATTGATGATTTTATGAGGAATTACGATTACGAGGATTGGATTGAAAAGTTTAATAGATAGGAGAACAAGACAATGAGTAAAGCTGTTTTAGTGATGAATATGCCAAGCAGCTGTGATAAATGTCCATGTTTTTGTGGTCATTATTCTGATATGTGTTGTATGGCTTTAAATAATCGTACAATTAATTATCCTTATCCGAAAGATTTTAGACAAAGTTGGTGTCCATTAAAAGAATTACCAGAAGAGGTAGAGGTATGAATAAAGCAATATATAATTTAGCTCATAAACTAGCAGGTGAATGGTGTTATAAGAATCAATTAGATATGATTGGCGCAAAGAAAATTGATAATTATATCTATGTGAGAGGATATGATGGTGGTTTCCCACATGCGGCAGCTACAGCAAAATTTGATATTGACACAGGAAAATTTGTTGAGACGTGGGGATTTTATGGATGCCCTGTTACGATTCCAGATGGAATGTATGAGTAAAGTCGGAGTAAACATAGATTTCATGTGGAAATGGAGGCAAGAAAAATATGTCATATCAGTTAAGAACAGGAGATATAATTCTTTGTGAAAACAAACCGCTAAATCAAACAAATGCCTATCTAATCGTATATGACACAGATAATGGGTTTGGGTTATGGTGTCTTGGATGTGGTGAAGCTCTTGGATTTTATGGAGATGACATTAAAAAGATGAAAACCGATATTTTAAATAAAGATTTTCTAAACATTCAATCGGTTATTCCAAAAGAACTTATTAGTGAATATTTAAGCAGTCAGTGTAAACTTGCGTCCCCGGTTAAAGCGCATGATGGATTTCATGAATTAAATATTATAGTAGATTTAGGAGAATAAATCATATGAAGAAGTGTGTAATTTTAGAAATGGAAAACAGTAAGGATTTCGAAAAAGCAATGAATAATTATATAGACGATGGATACAAGGTAGAATCTAGCTCATGTAATAGTAGATACTATAAAGCAATTCTTGTATTGAAGGAGGATGAATAAATTATATGAAGAAGAAAATTTTAGCGGTTGCATTAGGATTAACATTATGTTTTGGATTGACTGGATGTGCGTCATGGGACAGAATGGTAACAGATATGAAAAGCGATGTAAATGGAGGTATGCAGAGAACGATTACTGTATACACGGCAGATGGTAAAGAACTTGCAACATATGAAGGAAAGATTGATATTGATACAAATAATGGCGGATATGTCAAGTTTGACTTTAACGGTAAGAGATATATTTATTACAATTGCTTTGTAGAAAGTATTGCAGACATTAATTGATATTATTCATTATTGTAGGGCTGTTCAATTCAGATTGACAACGACATAAATGTGGATACTAGTTGGTGATTTATGTGTCAGTGGGGCTGTACTAGGTTCGAACCCTTTATATGGTGTAAGTGGGCATAACATAATGAATATTTGGAGAATAATATGATAGACAACGAATTACGTCAGCAATATAGACAGGCTGTTGGCAATTTAAGAATAGAATTTGAGAAAAATCGTTTGTACAGATTGTGCAAAGAAGCTGTAAATAAGTTGAGTAAGATTTTGAGATTGAAGTAAACCGAAGTTTCTTTGGAAGTTAGGAGGTAGAAATGGAGTTGGTTTTACAGGGCTGGCTTGGGTATGACTCGATATATAATTTGGGAATTTCACAGAAGAAACCCGAAGAATTTGACAGTTGGCAGTATTCAAGTCTCGCAGAAGAAATTATGGATTATTTTAATTATATGTATGACGACAGAGGGCTTGGAAGAAAGATTACAACAATTGAAAATGCGAACTTAAGATGTTGGTTTTCGGATAATGTATGTACATTAGAAGAAGCACAAATGAATTTTGAGAGTTATATGGTAACCGGCAATTTATTAACCCAAGGACATTATATAGGGTATTCAGAATGGACTATCGAAGGTTTTAATATTGATGACTTGATTATTGGTGGTCATGATTTAGAAACAGAGCTGAAGGAACATATTGGTCAGTATATACATTTTATATTAACTGATTAGGTGAATAATACATTGAAAGGAGCATGAGATTTGCTGCAGCATTAAATCTGGATTTGCTTTGAGTAAGAAATGTTAGAGATTAACAAAATATACAATGAAGATTGTCTTGAAGGTATGGAAAAGATTGATGATAAATCAGTCGATTTTATCTTTACAGATCTTCCGTTTTCAACAACCCAGAATTCATGGGATGTACTAATTCCATTCGAACCGTTATGGGAACAATATGAGAGAATCATCAAAGATAATGGTTGTATTGCATTATGGGCGCAGTCACCATTTGACAAGAGACTCGCTTGTAGTAACGAAAAACTATATCGCTATGAATGGATTATCGAAAAGACCAAAGCAACTGGTCATCTAAATGCTAAGAAAATGCCTATGAAGGCTCACGAAAATGTCTTGATTTTCTATAAGAAACTTCCTACTTATAATCCACAAATGACAGAAGGGCATACGCCTGTTCATTCTTATACAAAACATACAACAGATGGTAATTGTTACGGTGCAACAAAAACTGGTATTTCAGGTGGTGGTAGCACACAAAGATATCCGAGAGATGTTCTGCAGTTCAAATGGGATACTCAGAAAAGTAGCTTGCATCAGTGTCAAAAGCCTGTTGAAGCATGTGAATATTTCATTAAAACTTATACAAATCCAGGAGATTTAGTTCTTGATTCATGTGCAGGAAGTTGTACAACTGCAGTTGCAGCTTTGAATACAAGTAGAAATTACATATGTTTTGAGAAGGACAAGGATATTTTTGAGGTTGGAAGTAAGAGAGTTGCTAATTATAAAGGAGAAGTAAATGACAGAGAATGAAGCTATTGAAGAGCTAAAATATGATTGTAATGAACTTGGTAAAGCAATCCCATGTGATACTTCATGGGGATGCTCTTTTGAAAATGCTTATGGAATGGCAATAAAAGCACTTGAAAAGCAGATACCGAAGAAGCCTATATTTAGCCATAACCTTAGTGATGCTCTTTCTGTATTCCATTGTGAATGTGGGAACACAATCAAAGTCAGTCACGATGTAGGAATAATGAAGAACAACAATGCACCAAATTACTGTAGCAAGTGTGGTCAGAAGTTATATTAGGAGGATACATAAATGAGTAAATGTGGCAATAATGACTGCCGGTATCATAAATATTGTGAAGATGATCTAATGTGGTATGATGACGATATTACAAAATGTCGTGATTGGATTAAACCAAAACCAGTTAAGATGAAAAACATTAAAATAGAGGAGACTGATTATGATAAGGCGGTTAAGGTATTAAAGAGAAATAGAATAGAATTCAAATAAAATGAAAGGAGACGAGGTTTGTGCGCACAAGAAGGAATTCCTTACTCCAAGTAATTTATGAAATATATGGGTTCAAAGTCTCGAATAGCAAAATATATTATTCCTATTATTCAGGAAAGGCTGCGAGATTATAATATCAAAACATATATAGAGCCATTTTGCGGTGGTTGTAATGTAATTGACAAAGTTCAGTGTGACACAAAAATTGCATCTGATAATCATCAATATCTTATCGAAATGTTCAAGAATCTAAATCAGATTCAAAATCTCCCAGAATTTATTACAAAAGAGCATTACTCAGATGTAAGAGAGTGTTTTAACAAGAAATTAAATACATATCCTGATTGGTATATTGGAGCAGTTGGCTTTCTTGCGAGTTATAATGGACGCTTCTTTGACGGTGGATATGCAGGTATTGTTCATACAAAAGCTAATACTGAAAGAAATTACTACGATGAAGCTAAAAGGAATTTGTTAGAACAGATTCCAAGATTGCAGGATATTCAGTTCCAATGTGGAGATTATGAAGAGTTATATTCTGATAGAATTGACTGTTTGTTTTATTGCGATATTCCATATAAGGGTACGAAAAAGTATGGATCAAGTAAGAATTTTGATTATGACAGATTTTGGAATTGGGCTGAGAAGATGAGTGAGAAGAATGTTGTATTAGTCAGTGAGCATGAAGCTCCTTCAGAATGGGAATGTATTTGGCAACAGGAAGTCAAAAGAACGATTGACAATACAAAGCGAGTTAAAGCAGTAGAAAAGTTATTTGAAATAAGAGAATAAATATCTGGGAGGTGTTTACTGTATGGCTGAATTAATTGGAAGAGAAGTAAAAATTGGGGACAAAGAAGGTGAAATAACCAATGTGTTAGGTATTGGTTACGAAATAACTTTCTTTGATATTAATCTTGGTAAGACATTTATTGATGCAAGAGATATTTATGATTATCTCGTTTAATGAAACTCGCATTTCATCACTTTGAAAGGAGAATAACAGTATGAGTTTAACACATAGAGAAGAAGTGAATCTTTACGAAGCAATTCAGAAATCATTTCCTAAAATTCTCATCAAGGACTTAACAGAACACGAAAGGATTTGTCCTGTTTGTAATGGTCTTGGAATAAGAATTGAAAATAATATTTATGGCATCAAAGGTGATGATTCTGAAGCTGGCAGACGAGAATATTTTCCATACAAACATCAAGCACTTTCATTCTGTCAGAGTTGTTTTAATGGCGTACAGAGATTATGTCCTTATTGTGGACAGCCGTATAAAAATCAGGCATATATGCATTGTGACTGTGAAGGACAAAAGAAAGTCGATGAAGAAGAGAGAATAAAGAAGTGGAACAAAAAGGTTTCTAAAGCTGTTCCAGTTGATGAAAAAGATGTAAATACAATGCTTTACTGTGAAGAATTTGATGAGTATTACGATACTGTTGATGATTTCTTTGACGATTATGCAGCGAATTATATGGATGAGGAAATGTACACAAGACCTGAGAGATTATGGGTATGCAGCGTAGAAAAGATTCATATTGATGCTGATAATGTAGCCGAAAGTGCTTGTGAAGAGTTACACGAAGATGCCTATGAACAGTGTGATATTGGTGGGTTGCAAAATTTGTTAGATACATGGTGTAAAGATCAGACAGGAGCTACTACATATTATCCATGTTATAAGCAGTATGTTTTGATTAATTGGGATGAGTTTGAAGGAGAATAATATTATGAAACAAACAAAAATTATTAGTGCATTCCCTGCTTGTGGTAAGACATATGCTTTTAAAAAACTAAATGAGAAAGGTTACAAGATTCTCGACAGCGATAGCAGTCAGTTTAGTTGGTGCTATGATTATAATCCAGTTAATTCAGATGAAATTGAAAGGTATCGTAATCCTGAATTTCCAAAGAATTATATCCAACACATTAAAGACAATATTGGGAAAGTTGATTACATCTTTGTGAGCAGCCATAAAGAAGTTAGAGACGCTTTGATTGAGAATGGAATTTATTTCACATTAGTTTATCCAGGCAGAAAGATGAAAGCTGAATGGGTTGGTAGATGCTTTTTACGTGGAAGTGGTGAAAAGTTCTGTCAGCTAATTGCAGATAATTGGGATAAATGGATTGATGAAATGGAAGAAGTAGAAGATTGTGATAGATATATTCTTGGCGAAGATGATTCCATTGATCCGGATGACTTAGATAGATACTATTATCTGTGTGATCTTATTGAAAATCATCTAATTTAAGAAAAGTCGATTGTGAAAAGCCTTGATTTATAAGGCTTTTAGCGATTGAAATTTGACAAGAAACCTGTCTTTCATTGGTTCATGACAGAGAATAATTAAGTAAATAAAAAAAGAAATGAGGCTATTAAAATGATTAAGAAAGTTGATAAGAAAAACAAATTTGTATCTGTATTCAATCCAAATACAGGATTTTACATGAGAAGTGGAGTAATTGAAAATGGCAAGGATACAGGAAAAGATCCTTTTATGACCTCGTTTCCTGAATTACTTGACATTGGTGTTATGGGACATTGTGTTCATGGTGCAAGTGGATTGTGTATTAAATCAGGAGTTCAGTGCTATCAGAATGGATTAAAGACAAAATATCCGAATATGTCATTTGAAAGTTTTAAAAGAATTGTTGATGAATGCAAAGGAAAGACATTCCAGTTCGCTTTAGGTGGTAGAGGAGATGTAGACCAGCACGAGGATTTTGAAAAAATTCTTAGATATTGCAGAGAAAATAGTATTGTACCAAACTTCACATCTTCAGGATTGGGGTTTACTGATGACATTGTTGCTCTTTGTAAGGAATTATGTGGAGCAGTTGCAATCAGTTGGTATCGTCAGGAACATACATATAAAGCAATTCAGATGTTACTCGATGCAGGTGTTAAGACAAATATCCATTATGTGTTAGGTAATAATTCCATCAATGAAGCAATTGAAAGACTAAAAAACAATGATTTCCCCAAAGGTGTAAATGCAATAATCTTTTTACTTCATAAACCAGTAGGATTAGGACAAGAAAATAATGTATTGAATTTTGATGATGAAAAGGTAAAAGAATTTTTTCATATCATAGATACATGTCAATTTGATTTTAAGATTGGCTTTGACTCTTGTACAGTCCCAGCTCTTATCAACATGACTTCCAATATCAATGAAGATAGTTTTGACACTTGTGAAGGTGGAAGATGGTCAGCTTATATTACATCTGATATGAAGATGCTGCCTTGCAGTTTTGATAATCAGGATATGAGATGGGCTTATGACATTTCAAATGATACAGTTCAGAATGCTTGGGATAGTAAGCAATTTGAAGATTTTCGTGACCATTTTAGAAATTCTTGCAGTGGATGTAATAGAAAGTGTGAGTGTAGAGGTGGTTGTCCTATAAGAAGACAAATTGTTTTATGTAACAGAGAGGAGAAAAATTTGTATGAAAGTACGCAAAGATTTTGTGACTAATTCTTCGAGTAGTAGTTTTATTATCTCGAAAAGATGTCTTGATGAAGACCAGATTGAAGCAATAAGAGAACATAGTTCTTTAGGTGAAAAATTAGGATTGGAATGCTTTGATGAACCTTGGGATATTTCAGAGAATAATGATTATATAACAGGTTATACTTGGATGGATAATTTTGATATGGATAAGCTTTTTGGCAAGATTGGAGTCAATGGAAGAAATGTCAATTGGAGCGAATATCCATTTAATTTACCAGAAGATTTATCTGAAAGTATAGACGAAGAAACAAACGAAGATTCAGATTGGAGGAAATTATTGCATGAAGATTAGACATGATTTTGTAACTAATAGTAGTTCATCTAGTTTTATTATTACAAATAATTCAAACGAAACTATGGATAGTGAAGAAATCGCAAGAAAATTTTTTGAAAAAATTATCGAAGATGCAAAGGGTAGATTTACACTTGAACCAGGAGAATCAATTGAATATGAATGTGGAGATCACGGAAGTGATGGTGCATTTGAAAATTTTATTCATTCTGAATTTGGTGGTTGGGGAAGTAGTTACCTTTATGAAAATGAAGATATAAGTATAAGTTTTGGAGAATCATATCATTAGGAGGCATTTATGAAAATACGTTCTGATTATGTAACAAATAGTTCTAGTAGTAGCTTTGTTATCGGAAAGAAAGATGATAGAAATGTTACGATAAATTCTGTATTCCAAACCATAAAATCATTTTATAAAGAGTATTTGGCAAAAAGAGATGCAGTTATTCAATATATTACAAATAACCCAAAACTTGGGATGGTATATCAAGAAACTGAAGATGGAGAATATTATTGCTTTAAATTTCTTAAAGGTAAAAGATGGGACAATAAGAATAGCGCAATAGATAAAGCCATTGAAAGAGATTTTGGCATTTCTACTTGGGATTATTTCAAAAAAGATTATGACTGGTTAGAATGTCAAACATATCAGGATTATGAAAAATATTGGTTAGAAAAGATGAATACTACTGATAATTACAAGGTACATGCTCCATTTACCATTGCGGATTTCTTTGAAGAAAAGGAAATAAATTGGTTGCATTATAAGGGTGGCAAAGAAGTCCATCATGTAAATAGTAAATCAGATATTCTTTGTTGGTATTTTGAATATGCAGAAGAAGCATTTGAAAATATGGAATCTTGTGATAAATGTGATTATTCAAGTTGGTGTAATAGAGAAGAGTGTGAACAACAGAAAATCTTTTTAAAAGGTAAAGATGTTCCAGAAGATAAAGCTTGTTTGTATTTATTAGGTAGGATATGTATTCATTCAGAATGTGGTTATATTCCTGATTATGTAGTTGAAAAATTGAGTGGAATTTCAGAGTATTCATGTAATCATATGGGATAGGAGGAATTAATTAAATGAAATTTAGAAAAGATTTTGTTACAAACAGTAGTAGTTCAAGTTATGTTTGTGAGATTTGTGGTCGTACTGAAAGCGGATGGGATATGGGACTATCTGAAGCAGAAATGATGGAATGTGTAAATGGACATACTTTTTGTTGTGATGAAGCGTTAGATAAACCATCAAAGAAGGATCTCATTAAGATGATTCTTGAAAATGAATGGAATAAGGAAGTATGGGATTCAAAGATTAAAGGCTGTAGAGATTATTCAGAAGATGAATTACTTGTTATGGAAGATGATGATTTATTTAATAATTTCTGTAGCGAGAATGGGTATTATGAAGTTCCTGAGTGCGTGTGTCCTATTTGTCAGTTTATTGAATACTCTGAATATGATTTAAGTGCTTATTTATTAAAAGAATATGGTATACCAAGAGATGATGTATTTGCAGAAGTAAAGAGGTTGAATAAGAGACGAAAGAAATTATATGAGAATGAATATATCACTTATGTATGTAAGAAATTCAATCTTAACCCTACTGAAATAGTGGCGAATTGGAAAGAAAAATTTGGCACATATAGCAATTTTAAGAAGTGGTTAAGAGAATAAGTAAGCAAGTATTGAAACCGACATTTCATTTGTCAGAAAGGAGAATATAGATGGGATGTGAAGTAATAAAATATGATCCGTTAAATTTACAAGAAGAATATCAATATATGGCAAAAGATATGAATGGGAAATATGTCATTGGCTGGATTGCAATTGAGCAACCTTGGTATTCACCTGAATCGGAGTGGACATATTATATTATCAGAAATAAATATGGCAGTGGTGGATTTTGTGGTGGCTGTACTGACTTAGGATTTGAAAAAATCATTGTGGATGGCAGTACGATAGAACCATATAACCAGATTGGAAAAATTAAATACAATCAGTCTATAAAAATTGACACAAAAATTGTCAAAGAGATGAATTTTTTAGACGAGACAAAAGAAGAATTAGTCATCTATATTGGTGCCGATGATAAAATTCCATATGAGTTGTGGGAAAATCGAATCAAATAAATGCGATATTTCATTAGATTTACAGGAGGTAATTTATGGGTTTAGGATTTAGATGGTTTAAAGATTATAAAATATTAGATTCCGGTGAAACTTATCAGGCGTTTGGATATTGTTATTATGATGAATACTCAATTGAATATATCGACTGTGGCTCTACATCTCATTCTTATTATAATGTAAGTTTAGTAAAAGAATTGTTTGAAAAGATTATTGGTATTCAGTTCCCTAAATTGCCAAATGAGGAATGGATCGACTCAAAGAATTATAAATTAAAACTCATTGAACCAATCAATATGTCAAAATATTGCGAAAAGATATTAGAGGGAACAGAAGTTGATGTTATTGATATGAGAAATAGATTTGAATGGTTTAAACATTTATCTGATGAAGGATATTACATTGCTTACGATTGGGAATAACATTATTTCATATGAGTAGTGGAGAATAATAAAAAGTGTGGAAGAAAAATTAATTCAAATTGTAAGATAAGATGAAATTTTGGTTTCTTGGATTATCACGAAAACTATACAGTTTAGTCCAAATAAGAAAATAACGAGGAGGAATATAGTGAAGGTAGGAAATAAAGTAATTGTAAAAGCAAATTTAGAAGAGGAGTTACGTAAATTAACATTTGATGAATTTACTTGTAAACACATGGCAGAACATTTTGTAGGGACAGAACAAGAAGTCTTTGCATTGTGGAAAAATGAGGATGGACAAGAATATGCAACTGTCGATCTATGTTGTGAAATTCCAGTTCAATGTCTTGACGTTATTAAATAATCAAAAAAAAGAAAAACTCCAACCTCTGAAATGCCCTAAAATCAAGGCTTTCAGAGGTTGAAAAAGCCAATGAAAACCACGTTTCCTTTGGTCGTGAAAGTAGGTGATAGAAATGTCTGCATTTGCAGATTTAGGTATAAAAACATACGAAGATTACAGAAAAAACAAAAGAGATATATTTGATATTGTGTATGGAATGTTTGAAGAATATATGGATAAACATCCAGAATTTGTCAAGCAAGTAATAGATGAATCTTTAAAAAATTATGTAAGTATAGAAGATTTGGCGGTTGGTGACGTAAATGTATTTAGAGTGAATGGATAGGAGAATAACAATATGAGAGCATATGAATTACGACAACATGACGTAATTTCTTATTATCCTCCACAACCACACAAACAGGAATACAAACTTGGAGAACACATTTCTATTAACGAATTAACCGAAGCAATGTTTGGTTCACCTACTTTAAGGTTAGACAGAGACAAAAATAAGGACAAGATATTTCGAGTTATAGAAATAGAATATGTGAAATTTCCGTGGTGGAAGTTTTGGAAGAGAAGAAAATATGTTGAAGAATATCATTTAGAAATAATGTCAGGGAGACAAATTAAATTATGAACAAGAGACAGAGAAAGAAATTATTTAAACAAACACTTATTAAGGTTAGAAAACTTCATCCACAGAAGGGGGATGTGATTTGTTTTCAGCCAGATTTAGATTGGATTGATGTTGAAACTATGTGCCATTTTATGAATTTATACGCTGACAATAAAGTTTTTGGTGAAGCAATATTAGCTTTTGTACCTGCTGATATTAAGCAGCTTAAACATAAAAAGGACGCTCAGATATTTATTGACAAGTTACAGAGTATTGTAAATCAGATGGGAGAATAAGAGCATGAGTAAATATAAGGTAAGTAATTATATTGCGAAAAAATGGGAAGATATTTCAAAAGAGACACCAATGCATAAAGCTTATGAATTAGGTATAGCACAGGGAATGGCTTGGAGTTATGAAAATTTAAAAACTGCGACAGATAAAGAGACAGCAGATAAAGTATGGTGTAATTACTTAGATGGAACAGATGAATTATGTACCATTTTTAGAACAATTGTTAATTTATCAAATGATGATACTAATTCCAAAATTGAAAGATTAATGGAGAGACTATCTGAAACTAAGAAACCAGAAAAGGTTATGTCTGATGATGATAGAGATATGATTGAGGAGTTCCTTGAATATCTACAACATAAAAATGAAAATAAAGAGTCTGAGTAAAGAAGCATTTCCTGTTAATTTTGTCTAAGAGCATTTCTACACACGGTTTTCCAAAATAAAAAAGAGAGAATAACTAAATATAAGGAGGTATAGAACTTGCATATAAGAATTGTTGGTTTTAGCGACAGATATGATGATTATAAACTTCTTGGATATACAGAAGTAGAGAATATATCAGAAGTTTTTAAGACGCTAGATTATATGAGAAAGAACGAAATTCCATTAATAATCAATACTAATGATGTCATTGATACAGACGGAGAAGAATATTACATAGATAGTATTACAATGGTATTCCCAAAAGTGAGTGGTGAGATTGGAAGTTGTATTACTGTTTATGTGGAAGATGTTTAGAAGGATAAAGATATGAAAATAGAATTAATCAAATTAAAATTCAATGATACTTGTGCATATAAGCATAAGCCATTCACTTATTGCTGTGATGAAATTCAGAATGATAAAGCTATTGTATTTACAGGTGAAGATTTGGTATGCAACGATACTTTTGGATTAGTAG
>ERZ773200.1169-NODE-1169-length-23259-cov-3.395923_pt1 | contig 23259 bp, 22 predicted proteins | sample MGYA00581008_ERZ773200 | MGnify/ENA primary metagenome ERZ773200 (study PRJEB29015, sample SAMEA2737770) | human gut metagenome | biome: human gut; feature: human-associated habitat; material: faeces | place: China | collected 2012 ... | reverse complement strand
ACGATCTCGCAAAAATCGTAGAAGTCGCCCAAGAAAAGGGAAGTTTCACACGTAGAGATGTTGAATCCGCATTGAACTGCGGGGCGACCAAGGCCAAGGGACTCATCGCCGAATTGCTGGGCATGGGCATTATTGCGTCCGAAGGCTCAGCGCGCGGGACAAGGTACCGCTTACGCTAAAACAGGGGGCGGCTCGCCGCCCCTACAACTCGATGCGGCCGAACTCAGCCGAGATCTCGCTAGCTGCCACGAGCCGTTGCGGAAAATGATGCCTATGACCGTGCTTCGGCATCGCGGGCGACCTCGCGGGGAGGCGCCCGAAGCTTTCGATCTGCGGCGGAATGGGTGGAAGCCAGATCTTCCTGCAAGATGCCAACGCTCAAACCGCATGGCACTGCCGACAACGAACTACCCGACAACTCCAACGCGAAACCGCAACGTTCCAAAGTATCCTTTGCGGGAAAAGCCGCAGATCCGGAAAGCAGGCGAACCCTTACAGCTCGACCGAGAAGACCTCCGTCTGGTTGACCAGATCCAGCTCAAGCTGCAGCGCGGCGATCTCGTCCGCGACGGCGCGGTAGTCCGCCTCCGCCTGGGCGACGTCATAGTTCGCATACCGGTACTCGATGGGCCCGCTACCGCTACCGAAGTACCGGTCTCCCAGCCTCTCTTTGGGCTGCCGCGAGGCGAGCGAGTTCAGCCGATCCTTGCGCCCCGACAGCTGCGCGAGCAGGATAAGGGCCTCATCGATAGTGATGTCCCGCTCGGGCAGCACCGTCTGCATATTGAACTGGTGCAGGGCGTGGCGAATGGCCCGCGCCTGCCCGTCGATCTGCGCGACCTTCTCACGCACCGCTCCGTAGTCGTAGGCGGGAGGCTCGGCCGCCTCCCCCTCCGCGAGCACGTAGGTACTCACTTCCTGCTCGCTGCGCAGCAGCCGATCCTTCTCGTCCTGCAACCGCCGCAGATACTTGTTAGCACTAGCCGATGTAAATTCCACGCGACCACCTCTTCCACACGCCGACCATTCGATGGCGTACACCATACCAGGTGCCAACAGCCGCATTCAACAGTCCCACTAGTCCGATTTGAGATTGATACTTTTGAGTGACGTGGTTCCGCCACAAAAGCTATAGCATTTTACCTTAACCGGATTGCGCTCCATTTGCTTACGCAACGCGCAGACGAAAACCGCGAATCCGCATGAAAATCAAATTGTGTTTTCTTCCTCAACAAAAAGCACCGTTTGTTCGATTGAAATTTTTGCCGAGCGGGCCTATCATCCAACTCGAAACCAGTCTGGAATGCAATACACTTTAATGCTTTTCTTTCAGGTAATTATATCTTGCAAGTGTTAACGTAGAGAGGACGGTTGGCATGGCATCAAAGAATCAGCACGTGACACCACACGGCGACGGAAGGTGGCAAGTTAAGGCCGAAGGCAGCCACCGTGCAACAGTAGTCACACGCACGCAAGCTGAGGCGATTTCAATTGCTAAAGAAATTGCACGAAACCAAAAAACGGAGCTATTTGTACACCGGCCGGACGGAAGAATTCGGGAGCGCAATTCGTACGGAAACGATCCTTTCCCGCCCAAGGGGTAGCAATTGCTTGCTTGCGACATGGGCTCTAAAGCCTAAAAAGAACTCTTTCAAAGACACGGGAACCGTCGTCGACGTAAAGTTGATGGGGGCGCAGGCTCCCCTCCCCTAGAAGACCATACCCGCATCCAGTCCAACCTGGAACAGCACGGACGCCCCCATCGCCGCCACGCTGGCGCGATGGGGCGGCTCCCAGCCGCTGCCGACGGATTGTACCACCTCCGAGGCACTCGAGCCGGATCTCTCCAACGATCAGCCTCCCGGCCATCCGCTTGTCCGGCACGGCCGCGAGGATCGCCCGGTTCACGCGGAAGGGATCCAGGCGGGAGACCACCCGGCCGCGAGGCAGCCAGGCACCCGGCACCGAGCACCACGGCTCCCCGGCACCCCCAGTGCACGCTCTCCAACCTCGAGAGGTCCCAGCGCCGCCACATGGCGGCCAAGCCCTGGAATCACGCAGCGCCCCAGGTCGCGCGCCACCGCGCGGGTCGACCGGTTCTTTGTCCAGCCCCCGCTCTACCGCGGGACTCGCAGCGCGGTCGAGCCTCCTGTAGCGCCTCTGCCTTCTCTCGGACATCGGAATCTCCTTCCGCTCTGGCGGCGCCCCTTCGGCACCGCTGGTGGATGAAGCATCCCGGACTTAGCTGCACGCGCCCAGCTAAGTTTTGAGAAAAAAGGGGAGGTGTACGAATCAACTCGCGAATCAGCCGCTGCCGCCCACAATGATTTGTTTCGGCATACACGGATAGAAGGATCGTAAAGATAGATTATCTCTTATATTATGTCTAAGCTAGGTTCATTTTATTGTTAGGGATTTCTTGGGAAAGCAAAATATACAATTCAGTGCACTCGAGTTCTTTTCCGGCATCGGTCTCGCCCGCGCTGGCATGGAAGCTGCTGGAATCGAGACAGTCTGGGCTAACGACATAGACGGCATAAAATGCGATCTTTATGCCGCCCAATGGGGCAGTTCTGATCTGCACTTTGGCGACGTATTCAACGTGGACGCTAAAACTGTCCCCGAGGCCGATATCGCGTGGGCCTCTAGCCCATGTACGGATCTATCACTCGCGGGCAAGCGTGGAGGCCTCGTTGATGGCCCGGAATCCAAAGCTTTCTTCGGCTTCATTGACGTGATCGAGGACATGGGCGATCGCGCCCCACATGCGGTCATCTTGGAAAACGTGTGCGGTCTTGCATCTTCTCATGGGGGCAGCGACTTCCGCATGGTCGTGGAGGAGTTCAATCGGCTAGGCTACTCTGTTGACGCCTTCGAGCTGAACGCACGGCGATGGATCCCGCAATCCCGACCGCGCATGTTCGTCGTTGGTGTGAAGGATCCTGTTGGCGGAGGCGAGATCGATACCTCAATTCGACCTGATAGGCTCGCCTGGATACATTCGGAACCAGAACTAACGACGCACATCACGCCCGTTGAGAAAGCACCTGCTTTACTGTCGGGCGGTTTCACTGATATAGCCGAGAGGCTTGCCAACGACGATCCGCGGTGGTGGGACGATAGACGCTGCAAGACTTTCGTCGATTCACTGAGCGACATTCAGCGCAAACGTTTCGACCAACTCAAATCGTCAGACGAGACAGTTGCTCGCACGGCCTATCGCCGAACGAGAGCCGGCAAACCTGTATGGGAAATTCGGGAGGACGATATTTCTGGGTGCCTTCGCACAGCACGCGGCGGTTCTTCGAAACAGGCAGTGGTCTTCATCGGCAAAGGTATGGCTCGCATACGCTGGATGACCGGGCTGGAATACGCGCGACTCCAAGGTGCAGGCGATTTCAAGCTAGACGGTTTCAGGGAGTCACAGATTCAGTACGCTTTCGGAGACGCAGTGGCTGTACCAACCGTGACATGGCTCATGGAACAGGCAGTTATACCCGCACTAAAGAAAGGCCTGACTCATGACTGACAACCTCAGCTTGGCCGATCGTGCCCTCGCGGCGGCAATGGCTTGGTACGAGAGCAAGCGATCCAGGAAGGGCAGCGTTAACACTAACATTATGTGCGTGGGCGTCGCTATAGCCGAGCTGCTCAAGAACGACTTCCCACTGACAGACGATATCGTAAAATCCGAAAAGAAAAGCCAGGTACGAGGCCTAAGCGGCGGCATGATTTCCCGTGTTTTAAAGGAGCACGGAGAAGAGCAGGAATTCACTTCGGAAGGCGGGAGGACCTCTCGCGGCACACTTCCGGCAGCACAGGAACTTGCCAACATCTTGAACAAGCTGTTTCCTAGTGGCCTAACCAAAAACGAAAGAGCCACCATTGCGAATATGCTCGAAGGCTACTTCGTGAGGCGCATCCAGCAGGACTATTTCGCCAAGCAACGCATGAAAGTCGACATCGATCCGAATAAGCCCGTATCAGGCATCGTTGCCGACATACTCCGGACGGCGCGCAGCAGATCCGACAAACCGGCTGGCATCGTGGCACAGCACCTCGTGGGAGCAAAGCTCGAACTGCGCTTCCCCGGCCTCGATATCGGGCGCGACAAAGTGAATGCCGCCGATCAGCAAACGAATCGCCAAGGAGATTTCCAGCTCGGCAACACAGCATTCCACGTGACAATGTCGCCAATGCAGAAACTGATCGCCCGAGCCCAAGAAAACATACGTGAAGGCTTCCGACCCATTATGCTTGTCCCCTACGACAAAGTCCAATTCGCTGTTGGCCTATTCGATTCCGAAGGTCTGGGCAACCGCGTGGGCGTACAAAGCATCGAATCATTTGTAGGCACAAACGTAGAAGAAATGGGAGCATTCAGCGCAACAGACATTCGCGAAGGGGTCGCCTGGTTTATTCGCCGCTACAACGAGCGCATCTACCACTGTGAAACAGATAAATCACTTATGGTCGAAGAACCTGATTGGGTGATCCAGATCGTTGGCGAATGGGATATCACCGAAACGGTTTATGCAGTTGTGTCAACCAGCGAAAGCGCCGACAGCTAGCTGAATCCCACTCCCTACTTTACCGCCAATCGGCAATGCCGAGACTGTATCTGACGCGCCGAGATCGCGAACACCGAAATGTTCGAAATGAGGCATCCCCAAGGAACCCGCAAAGAATGCGATAAACGCCCGAAATGCAAATATGCAAGGAGCACGCTAGAGGGGGAATTGACTGATAGTATCGTTTTCATTGCGGTGTCCCTTCCCCATCGTGGCAACCGCATCAATAGCTGTTGCATTACAGCGCAAAAAGAGATGTGAGAGCCGCAGAAAACAAGAAGGGGCTCCCGGACGGTAGCTGATTTTCGCACAACGAATGGCTCATCTTTCTGTATCCAACTTGCACACCTCTCCATATTCCCCTGGCACACGCCAATGCAGCGCAAAAGCGCCGTGACCATGAGCGAAGGGGAGAGAATGTGGCCAAGTACCGCGATGTTCCTCATGCTGCATACCGCAGGAGCCAGCATGAGGAACATCGAGTTCTCGTACAAATGCTCGAAGATAACGGCGAAGAGCGTTGTCGACAATGTGAGGGCTTCGAACCTCCAATGATCTTTGCCGGACGAGACGGGATGCGGCAATCATGGCGGTGTTAACGTTAAGATTAACTGGCCACACCTAACCTCGAAGGGCAGCGCATTCGCGATGTCCTCGAAGTCGCTGATCATCGTCGCGGCTACGCGCATACCGCAGTGGCCGTGGGGCTTAACGACGAAAGCTCCTCGCCTTCAGTGTGCGCGCTAGTATAGGAACCGGAGGGGTGCACTGACTGTTTTTATTTGGCTTGGACTTGGCCAAACTAATTTGACTTTAGGCAGCTGTTTTGTCTGATGCCAACACCGTCCCAGGTTTCACATTCTATTACTACTTTCTTTTCAGCTCCGGTGCCTTGAACTTTCCTCCAACACCGAGCGAGACAACTGCAACGACAAGAAAGCCACCGATGTATTTCCCGTTCTCGTTGATGAATTTCAGGAAGAAATTTTGGTCATCTTTGTGAACCTCAACTGCCATACGCGACAGCTCCATGAGCTTGTCCACGAAGTAGCGCGTATCCTCCTCATTTGTCAATCCAGCATTGACCAGCTCTTCGATGAAGCTTGCTCTTTCTCGAAGAAAAAGGAGTGTATTCCTCGACGATTCCTGATGCTTCTTCAGAGTGTCCAAAGACACTTCGCAGAACTGCTTAGCCATCGTTACTGTGGTTTTTGCCAGTTCTGGGAATTGCTCAATTGCTTTTATGGCAACCTCTGGCTCCAACTCATTTAGAGCAGAGAACATTCCTACCATGTCCTTCATCTTGATGTTCCTGCCGTCATCGTATCCGTAATAATTCAAGAACGCTTTCTCTGGGTCTTTCTTAGTCAAGCTTTTCATTTTGTTTACCTTCTTTCTGTTTGATACATGCACTAACGCCAACACTGTTTGCAAATGAGGGATGTTTCTTTGCCAGTTTCACCACTCGCAACATCTGTTGTCGTTTCCTGGCGCTCACGCGCAATCACCACCTTTCTGCTTCGCCATATCCCCCTTTGTTGATATACATTTTGAGACCTAACGGCGATAATGATTAGGCGTCACCTCCACGTGAGAAGCGCCCTATTTACGTAAAAATCCACGGAATAGAGGAACAATGCCCAAAACGTCGAACATGGAGAACAAAACTCCGTATCAGATAAGAAGAGAAGAACTGGAGCTGTCCCGCGAGAAAGCAGCGGAGATGCTTGACGGCATTTCTTATGAACGTCTTTACAACATCGAACACGGGAAGACCGCTCCCACGCCTGAAGACATCCTGAGCATGGCTCGGGAATACAAAAACCCCTCACTTTGCAACACGTTCTGCTCGCACTATTGCGGTATCGGTCAACGCTACGTCCCGCATGTTGAAGTAGGCGAGCTTCCAACCATCACTCTCGGAATTATCGCAACCTTGAACAAGCTCGATGACATGAAGAACAGGCTCATTGAGATTTGTGCAGATGGCGGCATTGACGACACTGAGCAAGCCGACTTTGAAGAGATCCAGTCCAACCTTGAGCAGCTATCGCTATCTGTAGAAGCACTTCAACTTTGGACAGAGAAGGTAAAGCAAGAATCCGAGAAAGATTAGCTGGCAGCTAATTCGCCCAACTCATTACCTGAGCAACATCGACAATATCAATTCCAACGTCTTTAAAATCATCTTCTGTGGTTTCTAAAAACGTCTGTGCTTCATTGCAGAGCGCATCGCACAAGTTCTCTACGCCAATGCAAACATGCACCGTCTTGTGCTTCTTCCCGTCCGGCGAAGGTGATGACCATAGCAGGCCATAGCTATCGCAAGCATTCGCTCGAAGCTCAAACGTATATCTGTACTCCGAATCTTCCTCATTCTCGAAGTTGAATTCGTGCTTGATGTCATCGTTACCCTGATGGAGAACCGAGCATCGAAGCTGCCAGCACATGTCCGCGGTGAAATAAGGGTTTATCGGTTTGTAATCTTCGCTCCATCCATGCTCATCTGCGAAGTGATGTTCAACATGCTCTGCAAACCAAGCCTTATATTGCTCACCGACTTTGCGTTTTCCACCTCTGAAAACAATTTCGGAAAACTCTACTTGTCCCAAGATATCGGGCAAGGTCAATGCAGTTGTGAGTGCTGGTATCCAGCACTCTTTCGCAACCGCATTTCGCACCGACTCAATGATCTCTCGAACACCTTGTTTGCTCACCAGACAGCCACCTAAGCATCATTTCCAAGCTCTGCGATGGTCTTTATAACCCATTGCCCCTTGAAATGTTGACGGCAGGCTTCTTTCTGCTTCAAGAAAGCATCCTTGTAACGGTCGCTACCGTCTTCTTCAGGCTGAACACCCCTGACGAGAACCTGATTCACGCTAGAAACAATATCTACAAAAGCTGATGCAGAAATGGGCTTTCAGGGTTTGCCTCTAGACGGAACGGCTCTTCAAAATGAACTCCAGGCCTACACTGACCTTCGCAGAAATGTTCCTATCGCAGAGAATCGGCAGCTCTCGCTCCAAACATCACTCATTTCGCTGCACCTTCATTCACCCCGCCTTCACTTCGACACACCGCCAACCAAGTAGACGGCTCGATGGCTCCTTTCCGGTACTGCGCATCATTCAGGCCGTAAGTGCCAACGACCGAACAACCTGCAAGAAGCGCAGAACACTTTACTTGCGTCGCAGCTTTTGCCGACGGACTAACGACACCTTATGGCGATAATTAGTTGATATAAAGCTGGCGACGAGGCTAACGGCACATTCCTGTCACTAGCCAGCCGTCGCGCCCGTGTGTTTCAGGAGGGCGACGCGTGCAGACGATTTACTTTGCAGGTGTACACTCATATGGTGCCCACCCCTCCTCCGGCTCGATCGGTGCCATGTCGAGGCGGAGGGTTTGCTCTACCACCTTCATGAGGACGTCGTCTTCTATCTGGGGGTTCACCTTCATCAGGCCCACCAAACCGAAAATCACGACGCAGAACATTTCGTGCACGAGCTCGATTTCGACCTGATGATAGGCCGCGTATTCCTTTGCGATGTGATTCGCCAGGCAATCCGCCGCCTCGCGCGTGGCGCGCACGTCGAAGGCGTCCCTCACGCCCAGCTCCTCAAGCACGGCTATCATCGGACGCGGCCTTCCCGCTCCGTCGTAGAGCGAGTACCGAAACGTCCGGATGCACTTCTTCAGCGATCCGGGCGTGTCGCCGAAGATTCTCGCCTCATTCCACACGATCACGCTTTCGACCAAATCTTCCACATAGTCGTCGATGACCGCCTCGATCACGCCGTTGCGGTTCGCGAAATGGTAGTAGACGAGCTCGCGCGTCACATTCGCCTCCCGCGCGATGGACGCAACGGACGTCGCCCGCACTCCCTGCCGCTCGAAGAGCTTGCGCGCCGCGGCCACGATCGCACCTGGCGTGTCGACCAAACGCCGCGACTCCATCAGGTCGCGACGCCTTTCCCGCAAACAGCCAGCCGCCTGCAGCGGAGTCATCTTCCCGTAGTCGCGCATCATCGTCATCCCCTGGAACGTCCCGTCTCTCCTCCGCGAAACGTCCTGCACAAATCATAGCCTTTTGTGAAGTATTGCGATACCGGCATTTGCTAGACTTTAAGCGAATCGGCCCGCACACGGGCGCATCGCAAGCCGCATTCCCGCTTCTGGGCACATGCCGACGAAAGGAGACTCCATGGGCATCCTCTCCCAGGCAGCCGATCCGATCTATTGGGTCATCTGGCTGTTCGTCCTCTTCGCCTTGATGGCCTTCAACGAGCTGGGGCGCGTCAAACTGTGGTGCGGGCTCGCCCTGTTCGCGCTTGTGCCGATCGCGCTCACCCTGTTCGTGTGGCCCGAAACCGCCGCACCCGGCAACGAGTACGGCACGGGAACTTGGTTCAACTGGGTGAAGACCTACTCCGCGCTGGCGGGGTGCCTCGGGTTCATCGCCCTGCGCTTCGTGAAATGGCGCGGCAAGGACGGCAAGACCCACTACCTGTACGAGAAGCGCTGGGCGCTGTGCTTTCCGCCGCTCATCCTGGCGATCAACATCGCCGAGGCGGTCATCCGCGACTTCCAGGTGTTCAGCTTCGGGCTGTGGGAGGGCGGCGTCGTCGAGAACCTGTGGACGATATCGGGCCCGTGGAACATCATGAACGGCATCGCGGGCATCTTGAACATCATCACGATCTGCGGCTGGTTCGGCATCTTCATCTCGAAGGACTCCTCGAAAGACATGATCTGGCCGGACATGATCTGGGCCTGGGTCATCGCCTATGATCTTTGGAACTTCGCCTACACCTACAACTGCATCTCGGACCACTCCGCCTACTGCGGCCTGGCGCTGCTTCTGGCGTGCACCATCCCGACGTTCTTCATCAAGCGCGGCGCATGGCTGCAGCACCGGGCGCAGACGCTGGCTCTCTGGATTATGTTCGTGATGACGGTACCCCAGTTCGCCGACGTGCTCGCCCCCATTCCGACCACGCACAACCCCACGGCGTTCTTTGTGGTGAGCCTGCTCGCGCTCGCGTCGAACGTGGCGCTTGCGGCCTACCAGTTCCATCGCATCCGCAAGCTGAAGCTGAACCCGCTGAAAGACCAGATCTACGCCGACACGAAGGCCTACCAGCGCATCGTGGAGGAGAATAAGTAATTTTCGCTATATCTGAGACTTGTAGCTTCGGCACCGTATGATTTCAGCTGCGACAGCGAAGGTTTTCAGATACGGCAAAGCTACGCCGACCAGCTAGGCCATCCTTGTTGGCATAGCTGCCAACTGCTTGGCAAGGAGGCGAAAGGATAACCGGCACGTCTGGCGCAAGCAGCGCCACAGCGCCCAGAGGATCTACGAGCGGCTACCTGGCGAGACGTCCTACGCAGGCAGATACGGGATCGTGAAGACGTGCGTCCGCGGGCGCAAGGTCCAAATGGGGACAACAGAGACGGCGCTCATCGAGTTCGCGTGGACGCCGAGAGTGCCGCACCGGATTGCGCTCGGCAACGCACGGGAACCGGCTGTAAGATCAGCAGCAAGGTCGCCGAGACGGAGCTCTTCTCCGGGATACACACGCACTACGGATTCTCAGCGACCTGCGTCAATCCAGATTCAGGTCACGAGACTTCAACTCCGCAGAGCAGAAGCCCTTCCTGAAACCCTGGGCGCGGTATCTGCTGTCCGCAGGCAGCCATCTTTCGTGGCATTACCTCGTGAGAAACCCCGGCCTATCGACGTGTTGCTGGTGAGTCATACGGCCCCTCTTCCTCCACGCACTTTCCCGCAAACTACCCCCTTCAACCAACCCATTTTAGAAATCGTTCGCATCTCTTACCCACCGAAACGTGATCCGGCACCGCCCACCAATGTCATACTGCGTGCTTCAAACGTAGCGTGTTTACCAATCAAGCGCGGTCGTGCGCAAATGGGCAATACCCGAAAAGCAATGGAGCCTATCCCGCCCAAGACCGAGAATACGGCTGGCAAGTTCGCCTCGGGGAAGCCCAAAGAGACCACGAAGTACGCGCGCGACAACGCTGGCGAGGCATCAACCTGCACCAGGCTCCCGATGGAGTACTGAGAGCGAATTCCCCAACGACACCATCGAACCCCTAAACCGCGTAATCAGGAGAAGAATGCGAGCGACAGTCTTTGCCACCCGCATTCTTCAATGCCATGCCGATCTCTTTAAAACGTCCTGTAGCTTGAAGAGCCGCCTGCTTTACTGACTGGGAGGAATATAGTAAACAGAGGGGCCCGTGCCTTCTTCGGCTTTATACGGCTCGGCATTGTGCTCTTCGATCATTTTCGCAACAGTGCTGTTGGGGTCGGAGATGTCTCCGAAATACCTCACGCGAGCCGGGCAGGAGATCACGCAGTACGGATCCTCTCCCTTTTCGATGCGGCCGGCGCAGAGATTACATTTCGTGGAAACCGTCTTCTCCGGATCGACCACCGGGGCCCCGTAAGGACAAGACTGCTCGCAGGTTTTGCAGCCGATGCAAATGCTTTGATCGACGGAGACCACGCCGGTCTGCTCGTCCTTGTGCATAGCGCCGGTCGGGCAGTTCTTCACGCATGCAGGGTCCTCGCAATGGTTGCAGAGAACCGGACGGAACTTCATGGAGGGCTTAGGGTCGGATGCGGTCATGTACGTTTCGTTCTCATGGAAGTCCAGCACATGGCTCCAGAACAGATCCCCGGAAACTTCGTTCGAGGTCTTGCAGCTGATCACGCAGGTTTGGCAACCCATGCATCCGCGCAAGTCAATTACCATGCCATATTGGGTATCGCTCATTTGTCAAACCTCCTATGCCTTCTCAACTTCTACGCGCACATCGTAGAACGCAGCGTTGGTCATGCTTATGGCCTCTTCGACCTCGTTTTTGCGATAGTGCGTCAAGAACTGATAATGGCCCTCAATAAAGTCGTCCGGCGTCCAACCCTGGGACATGGCCGTAGTGCCCGGCATGATGCCATCGGTCACAAAGGCCTTCACCTTGCATTCGCCGCGGTCGTTGTAGATGTGGACAACGTCGTCATGGGCGATGCCGCGCGCCTGAGCATCTGTCGGGTTCATGTACAGGTGCGGCTCTGCCTCGATCACTCCAAGCATGGGGATGCCCGTGTGTTGCGTGTGCACGAGACGCCTGTCGTGGTACTGGATGAAATTCAACGGGTAGTTGGGGTTGTCGTGCTCAGGATTGTCGTCCCCGCGCATGTAGGTCGGTACCTGTGCGCCATAGGACACCAACCCGTCGTCGTAGAAGTGCAAGCGCCCGGTTGCGGTCCCGAACTTCTTGTCTCCAAGCGGGTAGGTGGCCTTGCCGTAAATGCCATCGGGCCGGGCGTACACGCCTTCCTCGATGAGTTTCTCGACATCCATATCCTGCAAGGCGTAGTGGTCGCTGTCCAAATAGGTGCGCACCCATTCCTCGGGCGTCTTGCCCCATTCGTCCGCAACACCCATTTTCTCAGCAAGCATGTTCATAATCTCGACATCGTGCTTGCTTTCGCCCATGGGCTCAATTGCGGGCTTGTTGACAAACACGTACTGACCGCCCGATTTGATGTCCCAGGCTTCGAACCACGTCGTGGTCGGCAGAACGATATCAGCGTATTTCGTCGTCCACGTCCAGAAGGGATCTGCCGCCACGATGAAGTCGATGGCGGGAAACACCTCGTTGATGATCTTGTTCGCGTCCGGCGACATGTTGAGGAAGTTCGACGTTGCGAGGTACAAAAAGTCGATGGGCACGGGGTTGCCCGTAATGGCGGCGTCGTACATTTCCGAGCTCTTGTATACGTTGGCTCCGGCAAACTCCTCCGGATTGCTCATGTACAAAGCCAGAATGCCCATGTTGAAGACGTTGAAGCTCTTGCCGTCGCCGACATCGCTCCACTCAGCCATGTTGAACAAAGACGCGCCGGCATTGGTGAAGTTCGCGGCCGCGCTCGCATCAACCGGCTTGCCGCCGTAGTTTCGCGAGGCGCCGCCGCCGGAGCGTCCGATATTTCCGCAAAGGCCGGCCAGCGTCGCTAGGGCGCGGGGCGTTTCGTAGGAGTAGTAGTAGCGGCCGACGCCCTGGCGCCCGTTGAGCGCTCCGGGCTTCGCGTTGGCGTACTCAAGGGCGATCCGCTCGATCGTCGCCCCGTCGATGCCGGTGATCGAGGCGGCGCGGTCAAGATCCCACTTCTGAATCTCAGCGACCAAATCGTCCATGGTCGGATGGCAGGCGACGCCGTTGACCTCAAAGGAGCCGGTCAGGGCAAGGGTGCTTTCCGGCCCCGACGTGTTGTCGTCCTCGCCGCCGCTCTGAGCAGGATCGATGACTACCATGGCACCCGTCGCGGTATCCCATGCGCAATACATGCCCTCACTCGGGTGAACGTACTCGCCGGTCTCGTCGGAGACCAAAAGCGGTGCGCACGAGTAGTTCGCGAGCCACGTCTTATCGTGAAGGTCGTTGTCGACGATAACCTTCATCATGGCGAGCACCATGGCGGCGTCTGTTCCAGGATTGATGGGGATCCACTCGTCCGCAATGGAGGCAGTCGAGCTCATGCGCGGGTCGATGACGATGAGCTTGGTGCCCTGCTCCCTCGCCTGGACAAGATAGCGGAACGCACTTGTCTGCGTATCGGCCGTGTTGGAACCGAACCAAAGCAAAAGGTTCGAATTCAGGAAGTCGGCCGCGTCGTGGCCAGGGTCGGGGTTTCCCGTCACCATGGTATAGCCCACCGATGAGCCGTGGTCTCCCATGATGCCCTCCATGGCCCAGGTGGAGGCGCCCAAGCTATGCGCCATGCGGGCGGGCGCGAACCAGGACAGGCTGTTCATGTTGCCGGTGAAGATGTAGAAGCTCGCAGCGCGCGGATCCTTCTCGATGACCGCCTTGAGCTTTCCCGCAACCTCGTCGATGGCCTCGTCCCACGAGATGCGCTCGAACTCGCCCGAGCCGCGCTCCCCCGTGCGGCGCATGGGGTACATAACGCGCGCGTCTTCGTTTTGGACCTTCGTGGCAAACGCCATGCATCTGCCGCAGCCGTTGTTCTGCTCAGAATTGTTCGGACGGTCGCCCGGCTCGATGCGGACAATCTTGCCGTCGCGCTTGTATCCTGCCAGAAAGCAGCCATTGCAGTTGTATCCGACCCTTACGTGGAATTGCTCCAGATCTTCGGCTTGCGCAGCGGCATGGGTGTCCGCGAGCGCCCGCTCTTCGCCTCCCTCCTCGAGGCGCGGCCCGCCCTGGGGCGCACATCCAACCGCAGCCAAAGCTGACATGCCCGCGGCGGCGCCAACGAAAGCCCTCCTGCTGATATTGCTATCGGCCATAACTCTCCCATCCTCTCTAAAAGATAATTGGCAAAAGGAAAGCATTGAACTTTAGCCGGCAAAAATGCACTGCTCCCCTCAAGCGAATCAGCTACCTCCTGCTGATGGCCCTATGATAGCAAGCGCGCCCAACCCGTTGATTAAAATGGGGATTAATAATTATTAGCATGTCTTAACAAGCACGCGGACCCAGTCCGCCAAGTCAACCATGAGCAGGCGTTATACGATCCTGTAGCCTACGCCCCATTCGGTGAGAATATGAGTCGGCTTAGAGGCGTCGGCCTCTATCTTCTGCCGAAGCTTCCTCATGAAAACGGCCACGATTCCCGCATTGCCGTAATAGGCGCCCCACACCTCGTCGAGAATTTGCTGGCGCGTGAACACCGTGTTGGGGCTTTGCGCCAGCAGGAGCAAAATGTCGTACTCTTTCGCGGTGAGATCGATGCGCCTGTCCGAGACGGATACGCTGCGCGTGTTGGTATCGATGCGCAAATCCCCCAGAACGATAACGCCCTCTTCGCCAGGTTCGCCGCCTTGTGCCTCCAGGGACGCCCCCGAAGGAGAATACTGCCCGCGCCGCAAGCAAGAATTCACCCGCAAAACGAGCTCTGTCGGCTCGAAGGGCTTTGTGATGTAATCGTCTGCTCCCAATTTGAAGCCGAGCTTTTTGTCTATCAGGTTGTCTTTTACCGACAGGAATATCACGGGTATTCTGGGATCTTTGTCTCTGATGGCAGAGCACACCTCGAACCCGCCATGGCCGGGCATCATAATGTCCAGAATGACTAGGTCGAAATCGCCTTCTTGGTAGACGCGAAGCGCTTCGACCCCATCTGAGACCGCCACAACGTCATAGCCTTCCTTGCGGATATAGAAGCTTACTGCGTCTCGGATACCCGCATCATCATCGACAATCAGAATTCGTGCCATTGCTCCTCCTCGTGCGGGTCGCTAACCAATATCGAAATCAGGCTCTTCGTAGGGGATGGCCACCTTGAAGATGCTCCCCTCCCCCTCTTTGCTTCGGACCGTTATCTTTCCACCATGCAGCTCCGCATATTCTTTCGCGAGGGACAATCCAAGACCGCTGCCGCTTACAGGTCGTGCTGTGGCTTTTTCGCCCTGCTTGAACTTCTCGAACACGATGCCGAGATCTTCCTCGGAAATCCCAACCCCTTCGTCCGAGACATCGAAGCAAATGGACTTGCCGTCCTTGCTTTGGTAGACGTTAACCCAGATAGACCCATGGTCTTCGGAGTACTTGACGGCATTGGCGCAGAGGTTCTCCAGAATATGGAGCAGCTTGTCCTCATCCCCCATGAACAACGGCATCTCATCGTCGACGCTATAGCTCGTGCGCATGTCCTTCGCTTCGACCAAAGGCGAGATCACCTTCTCGAGCTGGTTGACGAGGTCGGAGGCATCGATAACTTCCTTCTCCAGCTTAATTGCCCCGACCTCGAACTTCGCGGAATCCAAGATGTTGTTGACCAACTTGGCCAGAGACATGGTGTTCACCTGGATAGAGCGAATGACTTCCTGGCGCTTGCTCTCGTCCAAGTCGGGGTCTTTCAAAATCCCAATGTGCGCGCGAATTGCCGTGAGCGGCGTCCTCAGCTCGTGGCTCATCATAGTGAAGTAGTGCGTCTTGTACTTGTCGTCTGCCTGCAGCTGCGAATTCACCTTCTCAAGCTCGCGGGCTTGCTGGGCCAATGCGTTGTTGGCATCCGCAAGCTGCTCGGTGCGCTCGTCAACCTTAGTTTCAAGATCAAGGCGAAGCGAGTCGAGCTCTTCGGCCATCTCGTTGAAGTAGTCCGACAGGTTCTCCAGCTCGCCTTTGGCGTGAATGTCCTCAGCGTCTATGCGCGTTTTCAGGTCCCCCGCGCCGACTTTCCGGATGGCCGCCTCGAACTTGCCCAAGGGGTTCACGACAAAGCGCATGCTCACGCAGTAGATGACCAGCAGGCACGCGGCCAATACCGCCACCGACAGCAAAGTCCGCAGCAACGTCCGCGTGATCAGGTTCTCGCGATAGGTGTCGGTGGGAATAGAAATGCTCGCAACGCCGACGATGTCCCCAGCTTTCATGCCCTCTTTCGGAAAACCCGTGACGTCAACTTCCCCCGCGGGGTTTCCGTGGCACTCTTCGCAGCCGCTTGCCATCTTAAGCGGAACCATGAAGCGGTAATACTCCTCGCCATTGTTGATGGTTCCGAAAGACGCGTAGTTGATAAGGTTGCCGTTTTGGCGAAAGGCCGCGATGGCCTTTTCCTCGAACTCGTCGGCCCGGTTCTGCTCATTTCGCGGCATATCGGAGACGTAGCGAATGACGTAATCGGTTCGGTCGGTAAAAAGAGCGCCGACCGATGTTCCCACAATTGAGCAATGGAGGCCCTTGAAATTGTAATCACCGTCAGCATCCGTATTGATGCGATCCTGGTTGACTGTCATGAAATCCCACACTGCTTGCATCTGCTCCGACAGAATATACGCCTGCTCATGCAGCGCTTCTTCGCTCTGACGGTTTTGAAGCCAGACGTCGGCAACAATGCTTACGACCAACAGCAAAAAGACGACAATGGTCACCGGCATGGCAAGCCAGAATTTCAGGCGAGGCCGAGACATAATCCCTCCCTTCTGCCGCGGGAATTGACAAGACAGCACCAAGCGCCAAGAAACGAGAACGCAATCCCCCAAATAAAATAAGTAAGACAATAACGCTTCGATAAAACGCTGTCAACGGGCCTCGCTCGAATCGAGACTAGAGAATTGACCACCAGAACCTCTTGCCAAGCGAGGCCATACTGCGCGAGACATCCCAGGCGGAGCCGCGCGCAACAAAACAGAAGTTACCGCCTCGCTCGCAGCGTCGCACCGCTTTCCTTTCAGGCAGCATAAACGTATTTCCCGCTTGCATGCTCCCTTCCCGACCCTATCAAGCGGTCACGCTAGACAGCGAGAACGAAAAGCAAGACCCGGGCCATCAGAACAGGCACCGCTCGATGATTTCCTTCCCGCGGAGCTGCTCCAGCCATTGCCGGGGAATGGAATCGTAGCCGTAAAGGGCTCCCGCCAGCGCGCCGGCGACGCAGGCGGTGGTATCGGAGTCGCTGCCCAGGTTCACCGCCTCCGTCACGCATTCCTCGTAGCTGCCGGTGTTGCACGCGCACCAGAGCGCGGCGCCCAAGGTGTCCAGGACGTAGCCCGTCGAGCGGATCTCGTCGCGGGGCAGCTCCCGAATGCCCTCCAGGAAGGCGAAGCGCTCGTCGCCGGGGATGTTGCTCCCGATGGCATCTTCCAACCCCTCCCCTTGCAGCACGTCTCTTAGGAGGTGTACGAAGAAAACGCAGGACTCCGTGGATATTGGATGGGCGCGCGTGATTGCCGACACCGTCCTGACCTCGTCGTCGGTCGCGTCCACGAGGGCCAGCGGCGCGATGCGCATGAGCGACCCATTGCCGTTGGAACGCTCGCCGTCGCAGCCGAATCCCTGGAGAAGCGCAGTAGCGGTGGCGTTGCCGACCCCGAAGGCGCGACCATCGGCAGCGTACGCGCCCTCGTAGAGCCAAGCCCGGAAGCGGCTACGCATGTCGTCCACATCGATGCCGCCGCAAGCCCTGATGCCGTCGCAAGTCGCAAGCATCAGCGACGTGTCATCCGAGAACGTGCCCGCAGGCATCCCGTGCGCTCCCCCGCCTACCATGCCCTCGCATTCGAAAGTGCCGCGCTCCATGCACTCGTAGGGCACCCCAAGCGCATCACCCACAGCGGCCCCGTACATGATGGCCTGAGGGTTTTCGAGGTACGGCTCTCATGGGTTGGTGGCGCCGAATGGCTGCATTCCCGAAGAATCATTTCACACTCCTTAGTAGAATGACTTTCCAGAACGTCCAAGACATTGCGAACAAGCCCATCGCAAATACTACGCCGGGTCTGTTACCCGCCTCATACGTTCCTACGCGCTTTTCTTTTTTCCTCGTCGCGAAGCAGCTTGCTTTCTGGACGGCCGGTAGAGATTTAGAATGAAGTGATTCGTAACGAAGTACCTATCATTCTCGGGATGTTTCTGCAGACATAGCCATCCGCCGAACTTTGACTCACCTATATCGATAACCTGGAAATCATCCGACCCAAGTCTCACCCTCTTCACCCATCTCCTTCCAGCAAGAAGTGCGCCTGCAGCTAACTTCGGATCTCTTCCCCATAGGCTGAAAGGTCGTCTGCAATGGCCTCTTCCAGCATCGCAACGAAGCGTTCGGCGCACTTTTCCACATGATCGCCCATGCCCTCTGCAGCGTAACGCGGACTCCATTCCGCGATCTTCTCGGGATGATCGAGCCACCAGTCAATGAATTCGGCAAGGCGCTCGTCGTCACCAGCTTCGAATAGGCTCTCCCTACAGAGAGCGAACTGAGAGGGCGCGCTCATCTCGGCCTCGGCGATGATCGGGACGCAGCCGCAGGCGAGAGCCTCCAATACGCTCATGGCCTCGATGTCCGCAATCGACGCATGGATGTACAAAGGACACGCTCGCTCCAGGGCTATCAGGTCATCGATGGACCGATACTCGAAGATAGGAGGATGGGGCAGGCAGCTCCCTTCGTGCTCAAGCTTGTGTTTAAGCGGGCCCTTGCCGCAGATATGCAGCCGGATCTGATCCCTATGGGAGCAACGGTCGATGGCACGGATGATGGTTGCCTGGTCCTTCTCGTGAGAGAGACGACCGACGGTGACGATATGGACAAGGCCATCATTGAAGCTCTCGCCCTCTCCTGGGCAGAACGCCTTGGGCACGCCATTGGATATGACATGGAGTTGGCTCCAGTAGCCATGCTTGCGCAGCTGGTTGGCGATCATCTGGCTCGGACAATGGATATGGCGGATGTCGCCGTAGAGCCAGTCGCGAAACAGCCTGTAGATGGCATCGCAAACCAAGGGCGCAGCCCCCAGGTTCGCGTTGTAGGTGACGTTCTCCGGCTGCAAGTGGAATGCCGCCGTCACCGGCACACCGTGGGCTCGTCCCCAATCGCGAGCCGCCTGACCTAAGGCGAAGGGGAGGAAGATATGGATGACGTCAACATCGGCGAATGCTTCGTCGAAGACCGCCTCGTCAGGCTGCGCGAAGTGGAAATCGAGCCCCTCGGCAACCGGAGTCACGACGGGGATGTGATGCTCGGGCACATCGAAGCTATCGGGGCCATCCGCGCCAAAGGCCACGCAGATGACCTCATGGCCTTGCTCGCGCAGGGCATCCGCATAGCGCAACGCCGTAGAGGATGTGCCATTGGAGTGGACGGACATATCGTCCATCACGAACGCGATGCGCATGTCTGCTCCTTCGCCGAATCATATTCTTCAAGTCTCATTGTGGCAGGATAGCCGGCAAAGCGCGAGACATATAATAAGCGGCGCGCACAAGCGCGAGAAGATCGAGCCGAATTCCCCAAGATCCCCCTCTCCCGTTTGCACCGTTCCTCTTGTTTTTCACAAGCCTAAAGCTTCATAAGGGAACGCTGATGCTTCCGTCCCAGATTCCTATGCAGCTCGCAGCATGGCGGACTGTTCCGGAAATCGTCCGCCTCCCTTATCACGTGAACGCATTGTCACCTAGACCTGAAATGGGATCTATTCGCCGAAAACAGCTATTGGGCGATCTCTTCGATGAGACTGCTCGGTCTCTTTGGCATCAGATTGACACCTCCCTATCGAGCTTCTCCGCCTCGTCTTTCCTCAATAGGCCTTGCCGCCGGGCTTCCCAAACGGCCTCCCGAAGCCTATCGGGCATGATCTTGTCCATACAGGAGCGAATGGCCGCTCCGACCGTCTGTGAGGGTATGCCCTCGTACTCGGTAACGTCCTTGGCGTCCTTTCGCTGTACCACCTTCATTCCCTCGGGTAGCTTTCTGCGGATGCGCCTTGGCGTACCGATGTGCATCTTGGCGGGATTAGTGGGGCAAAGCGCGAACATGGCGAGGACAGATTCGCCGTAGAGGTACGCACCGGGACCCGCCAGAGCAACGCTTTCGGCCTAGGGGTCAAGATTGCCGGGAACGTGGTGCTTAATGCGGTAGACGCCGTGCCCGATACGGGTCAGCCTTCCATCGGAGGTAAAACGGGACAGCTCCTTATCGGAGACCCCCATGCTCGCAGCCTCTTCCCGAGTCACAATCCCGTAGTTATCGGCTGCTACTTCGTATATCTCCTCGTATTTGCTCATGTCAAAACCTTGCCATATTTGGGAAGGTTTTGACGTTGGTAATAATAGGGATTTGGCTTCAAATTACGCTTTAAGTCTGATGATCGCGCGTGAACTGCAGGACATCCACGAAAACGCTCCTTAAAAGAAGCGCCCGGCTAGAACGACGAAACGGAGCAGAAGATTCTACTCCCACTCTAAAGCGGACAAGCAAAAATTGCATAATATGCAGGCATTTCTTGTCATTTCATACTGCACAGTCTGAGATTTCCAGCTAATTACAGTATCACTTTGTAGTCAACGAAATACACCCGCACGATGACCTTGTCTGGGGATAAATTATACCTCGCTGAAAAGCCCGCCCTGTGAACTAGACCCCAAAAGTGGGACGGTTTAATAAAGTTCTCAAGCGGCCCTAATTGAATGACCTCGGTATTGCACCGGGGTCATTCCTTTTAAGCGCGTTTGGTAGCGTCGAGTGTTCCAATAGATGATATAAGCATCGATCTGCTCCTTGAACGATTCAAACGATTCGAAGGATCGACCTCTGTAGAACTCGTCTTTCAAGTGACCGAAGAACCCTTCCATACATGCATTATCTAAGCATGTTGCCTTTCTTGACATGCTCTGGGCCAGCCCCATCTCCTCCAAGCGTTTCTGGTAGGCGAGCTGTTGATACTGCCATCCTTGGTCGGAATGCAGGAGAGCCGGACCTTGGAGCAAGTCGGATAGGCCATCGAGCATCTCCATTGTCTGGGCGAAGTTCGCGCTCCTTGTCACTGACCATGCCACGATCTCGTTGTTATAAAGATCCATCACTGGCGACAGATATGCTTTGGCTCCTGCTACCTTGAACTCGGTGACATCAGTTACGAGCTTGGTCATCGGATCTTTGGCGGTGAAGTCACGGTTTAGGGTGTTCTTGGCGATCTTGCCCTGCTCACCCTGGTAAGAGTCGTATCTTTTGCGGCGTATGCGGCAACGAAGGCCCTCTTCGCGCATCAGCTTGAGCACGGTTTTCCCGCTGATGGAAAGCCCCTGCTCAGCTTTGAGGATCATCGCCACTTGGCGGTATCCCATGCCATTAGGGGTGCGGGAGAATGCTTCGCGCACGAGCGGGCGGACATCGGCCCATCTGTCGACCTTGGGACCTCTTCCTCCCGCATAGCGATAGTAGGTGGTTTTGGGAAGGTCGAGCTTGTCGAGCACAAGCTCAAGAGGGTATTCATGCCTTAGCGAATCTGCCGCTTTTGCTCGATCTCTTCCGCTAGGGCATTGAATCGTTTTAAGATCTCGTTCTCCAGTTCCAACTCGCGCACCCGTGCCTCCAGTTCCTCTTCGCGAGAGGAGAAAAAAGCCTCTGCCTTCCTGGGCCTGCCCTTCGGCTTAGGCAGGAGGGCATCTGCGCCGCCTTCTCGATAGAGCCTGCACCAAGTGTCTATCTGGGTCTTCGACTTAAGACCGTAGGCCTTCATGGCCTCGGACTTGGACATCCCTCCCTCGATGACAGCCTTAGCGGCTTCTACTTTGAGATCGTGAGGGTAGGTTTTGTGCTTGGTCACGAACAGAGCCTCCTTTCCGAGCGCCCTGTAGGCATATAGCCATCTCTTGACAGTGTCGTGAGGTATTTCGAGCAACCTTCCAACAATCTTGTCCGCGAAGCCCATCTCGAAGTACCGCACGGCCTTGGCTCGAACGTCCATTCCGTACTTCAATGTATCACCCCTTAAAAGTGAGCGGGACTGGAAACTTTTGTTTCCAGTCCCACTATCGGGGTTCAGTTCACGGGGCGGGCTTTTGGATTCTCTGGAAAAGAAAGCGGGAGCGCTCTTGCTAGGCGCGCTCCACCTTTCCGGCCTTCATGCAGGAGGTGCACACGTTGGCGCGACGGACATGGCCCTTCGCGTCACGAATGGTGATCTTCTGGATGTTGGGACGGAACATGCGGTTGCTCACACGGTGAGAGTGGCTGATGCTACGACCGGCAACCGGGTGCTTACCGCAAACTTCGCAAACCTTCGACATTGATATCAACTCCGTAGTGCTTGTTGTTTCGTTTTGGACACAGCTCGCCAACTATAGCACAGCGCGCGGCGAGAGGGCAACAGAAATTATGCGATCACCAGCAAACGCTTGCACGAGGGGCACATACCCAGCGGTGCCTGGTTGCGCAGATCGATGAGACGGCCGCCGTCGATGACCGTGCGGCAGGCGCCGCAGCGGTTGCCGTCGAGCACGCCGATGGCCACACCGGAGCGAGCCGCCGTGCGGTTGTAGACGTCCAAAAGCTGCGGGGAGACCTTCGTCTCCACCTGGCCGCGGGCCGCCTCCAGCTTGGCGATGGCGAGCTTGAGGTCGCCTCCCTGCTTCTGGAACGAGTCGATGGCCTCCTGCTCCTTGGCGCCGATCTCCTCGAGGGCGAGCGAGATCTGGGCCTCCATGGCGCTGATCTTGTCCAGCTCGGCGGCCACTGCGGCGCGGTCCTCGGCAATGGTGGCGCGGCGGCGCACGATGCCCGCCAGCTCCTTGGTGCGGGCCTCCACGTTGCGGAAGTCGCCGTGGGCCGCGTCGATGGCCGCCTGTACGCCGGCCTCCTTCTTGGCGAGCGACGCGTCCTCGTCGTCGATGCGGGTGATCTTCTTCGTAGTGGCGCGCTTGAGCTCGGCCACCTGCTCGGATTTGGCCTCGATGGCGGTCTTCTTATCGCGGGCGGCCACGATGATGCCGCGCTGGGGCAGCTCGTCAAGTTCTTTGCTCAGGCGCTTGATCTCGAGATCGATGCGCTGCAGTTCGAACAGACCTTCGATATCGTCGCGCGTAGCCTCCATGGAACCTCACTTTCGATCTCTGTTTTCTCCCTGACAATAATAGGCGAAAACCCAGATCTTGGGCAGGGGCAATGGAGAAAATTACGCAACTAGACGCGGACGGCCTCCGGCGTCCACCAGTTCTCGGACTGATCGACGAGCGTCACCGCCTCGGCTGGGACGCCGGCGCGGGCCAGCGCCTCGGCCAGCACGGCCACCAAGGGCAGCTCGCTCACATCGTGGCCGAGCTCGATGACGGCCACGTGCGCCGCCGCCAGCTCCAGCGCGGTATGGTACTTCATCTCGCCGCAGACGACGGCGTCCCCCCCGGCCGCGAC
>ERZ773200.1166-NODE-1166-length-23290-cov-4.541425_pt1 | contig 23290 bp, 32 predicted proteins | sample MGYA00581008_ERZ773200 | MGnify/ENA primary metagenome ERZ773200 (study PRJEB29015, sample SAMEA2737770) | human gut metagenome | biome: human gut; feature: human-associated habitat; material: faeces | place: China | collected 2012 ... | reverse complement strand
CTCTGAAACACCCTATTTATGGGCATTCCAAAAATCCTCTATTGTATTATTCTCTACAGTTGAGCCAATAAACTCTTAATTGGTTCTCTACTCATATTTTCTTTTGCCCATGAGATATAACCAGGATCAATTTCTTTAATTTGTGGAAGTGTCTTTCCTGAATATTTTCCAAATGTAATTACATAAGAATCAATATCTGGTAACTCTTCCTTTGGAATATCAATACCACCTAATGCGGAAACTACATCATCAGAATATGTCATATCAAGATTTGACCTACTTGCTAAATAATCACACATATGTACAAAGAACTGCTCGTCATTTTCAGGCTTTGGTAATACCGTCTTACTTCTCTTTGTAGAAGTCCATTCACCCGAATGACTCTCACATAATCTTGCAATATATGCTTTTGTATCAACGTCTACATCATGTTCAACAGATGTATTTCTCACCCACTCCCCTGCAAGCATCGGATGTGCGTGTACCGTATATTTAGAACTATTTAGCCCACATTTAATTGCATCATGAAAAATTGGTGTGCAGCGTAAACAATCTCGCTGTCGCTCATTGGTCTTTTCTTTTACATACTCTAATCCAAGAACATAATTCATTACTTCTGCAAACATTAAAATATGAAAAATCTGACCATGCGGCTGACACTGTGTTTTATTATGATACTTAAATGATGTGCTACTTGGAATTGCAAAGATATAATCTGGAATTTCCTTAATCATATCAGCACAATAATCTCTAATCTCATCTGTCTCAAACTTATTTAATAGTCCTTCGAAAACTTTTACCTTGTCCATATTTTCTCCTTACTTCAATATCTTGGAATCCAAACAATTTTTACATAATTCGTATATCATCCTACCCATATATTCTCTTTCTACAAAATAAATGTGCATGTTATTTCTGCTTTGCCATGTAAGCAATGTTCTAAAAAACGATGTCGGATTCAATTTCGATTTATAGTTCTCTGTAAAAATATCCTCTATGCTGTCATTCTCTATAAGAAGATAATTTTTCTCTATATTAATCATTCGATTAAATTCTTTAAAAATTCTGTCATCATCTTTAGTTGCATTTACTATGTTACCAGCTAACTCACTTACGGAATTCTTTCGTTCAATACAAAGTTCATCACTAAAATAAGTGTCGATTGAGAAGCCCAATTCAGGGCAACTCTCAACCATAAGACCATAATCACCTGTTTTCAATGCTCTTGACTTCCATTTGATGTTATTCCTATCAAACCAATCAGTAACATTTTTATTAGTATTCTCACGAGTGTCTACTAATACAACCATGTGCGACAGTAATTCTTTATACTTTTTGTCTGTATAATACTGTTTCATTTACATCTCCTAACAAATTTGGTACTCAGAAACCCACCATTCTTGCTCATCTGTTTCTTGCCATTCACCATCAACCTTTTTCATTTTTTGTTTTTTATATTGGTTTGTGACTTTTATAATATCTCCACGTCTGATAGGATTCTGTTTGAATATTTTCTTGCTAATTTTTACTGGAATTGTGTTACCATTTGCCAATGCATACAGCTTCAATCGTGGAGAATAGTCAACATTAAGATCCAATGCCACGCAATAACCTGCCAGCTTTTTATCAACAATATCTACATACCCAAGATTTTCTATCTGATAAGCAATCTTTGTTCGCATATCGGTTTTCTCATTTGGAATATTCTGCAAGAGTTTATTAAGTAGCTTTACACTATCTAATTCCATAAACGTCTTCTGAGTTTCCTTGCCAGAACATTCTCTTAGTACATCAAAATCAAGTCCATACTCTAGTGCCTTATCCTTCTTCATCTGTTTCTTGCCATAATATTTTGAAAACAAATCACTACAAGTAAGTAGATAACGAATACCACCAAATTCTTCAAAGAAATCGAGTTTAATCAATATTTCAAGTTTTCTGCTATCAACTTTGAGGTCAGAAATTCTTACCAATAAGTCAATAAACGTATTAAATTTCTCATCTTTAATGGAATATAAATCATTTGCAGCGTCTTCGTTTAGGAATTTTACAGAAGCAATACCCTTGTAAATACCATCTTTATCACAAGAATACTTTGCAGTAGAATGTCTGAATTTAATGCTATGAATTGTAATACCAAGTTGTTTTGCTAATTCTGTACCAAGCATAATGTCATCTTCATTATTGGCATTATTTAGATACGCAGTAATAAATTCTCGTGGATAATAATATCTAAGATAAGCACACATATAACCTATCATTGAATATCCTGTTGAATGGTTAAAACCAAACTGGTAATTAGAACTATCCTCTATAATCTTCAAAAAGGCTTGTGCTTCTTTTTCTGCAATTTCTCTAGGCTGAGAGGACATATTACAATATCCTTCAAGAATAGATGGTAACGCAGCTTCAAGACGATCTTTTTGCTTACGTCCAATAGCTCTACGAATATTATCAGCATCACTACCACTCAAACCACAAATATTTGTAAGGAATTTAATTGTGTCCTCCTGGAATATAAGAAATCCATGATTATCTTCCAACAATTTATCAATCAACTCCGATGGATTTTTGTTTGGTTCATGTGCTAATAACCTGTCTCTATATGATTCTCCTGAAGGTCTGATTGACGCATTTACAAGAGATAAATCGTTGACACAATGACATTCAAACTTTTTCATTGAATCATAGGCAAACTTTGATTCAAACTGAAATATGCCTACTGGACTATCTGCAATATGTGCCCAAACTTTCTCGTCATTCCAATTGACTGTATGGGATTTCGGATACGGAATATGTGCTAATTCACATGTATCTTTGATAATTTCTATGTTTTTCAGACCAAGCAAATCGTATTTTACGAGGGAGACTTCGTGAATTTCTTCCATATTAATACTCAAAATACGTTTACCATCCTTAGACCAAAATGTTCCATAATTATCAGGTAGTGTTACTGGGCTTACAATAATACCTGCTGGATGCATCGACTGAGAAATTGCTGTTCCTACAAGACCGTCAAAATAATAGAATAACTTAGGATATTGTTTTTCTTTTAAGTCCTTCAAAGACTTTTCGTTATACTCAAGTTTACTTCTAAGTTCTTCCAAGTCTTTTAAACACTTTTCATTATTTTCATATCCATCAATAGATTCAATTTTCTTAATCTTGTCATTGCAATCAGTAATATCATCTGTAAATAATGAATACTGAGCTTTTACTTGCTTAACATCTCCAAGTGGCATATTCAAAGCTCGTCCAATCTCATCAATAGTACCTTTGTCAGAAATCGTGCCGATAGCCAACACATAAGCTGTTTTATCAGCACCAAACTTTTCAATGATATGCTCATATACTAAATGTCTTTGTGATGGTGCAATATCCAAATCAATATCACCAATCTCTTTTCTGTCCTCATTGGCAAATCGAGAGAACACCGTGTTCCATACTACAGGGTTTACATCAATAATATCTGTTAAATATGCAATGGTTGAACCACCAACAGAACCTCTACAAAAACCAATTGGTATACCATTATCCCAACACCAACATACCAATTCTGACATGAAAAGCATGAATCCAACCATACCAATCTTCTTAAATACTCGAAGTTCTTCTTTTATATTCTCCTCATATCGTGGATCTGGTTGAATAATTCCTTTATCAAGCTTTTCATGATACATCCTATAGATACGCTCTACAAATACCTCTTCTTCATTGTCATAGAGAATCGGATATTTAAAAGCCGTATCTAATTCGTAATCTGTAACAGAATCAGCCATACGGTTAGTGTTCTCAATAGCTTCTAACACAACATCCATAGGTAAAGAGCCTTGCTGTCTGAACATATCAACTAATTCATCATACGATTTATATGTAAGGTCAAATTCATCTTCGTTTGAAAACTCAATATGTTTTGCTTTCTGAAGAATACTCCTACATTCAGCCTTGTAACTATCAATACTATGTGTATCTGTTCCTGCTATTAAAGGCTTGTTATATTTTTTTGATGCCTCATAAAGCATTTTGTTATATCGAATCTGATCCATAGACTTAACATGTGGCTGAATTTCATAATAGTCATATGTTTTCATCAGTTTGTCATATACAATCTTTGCATTTTCCAATTCTGATTTTGCTTCTTCTATCTGTAAATCAAATGCATTATTGGATTTTTCAATACATTGTTCTACATATATTTCATAAGATGTGTTATGAATAATTGTGTCATCTTCAATCCATTGATTTCTTGCAGCTTCTGAATTTAGTTCTGTATAAAGTCTGTTAGCTTCTGTTTCTTTGTTTTTTTCTAATTCAGCTATTTTTTCATCAACCAGTTTTCCAATAAAATTAGGATATTTACTCAATGGAGATGCAAGACATGCAGAAATTTTAATGACATTATCAGAAATATTAAAAAATTCATCGAATGTAATTCTTGGCTTATAGTACATATGGTCTGATTGTGTAGACAAGTCAATCAATGTGTTTATTTCTTTTACACCTTCAAAATTCTTTGCTATAAGAATTGTATGGTAATTATCTCTTTGTTTTGGCTCAAGTGCTGCTGTCAAATAAACCTCAACACCGTGTAGATATTTTAAACCTTTGCCATTTGCATACATTTTCTTCTCAATATTGTTATAAATATTGCCATGCTCTGTAAAACAAATAGCTCTCTGTCCAAGTTCTACTGCCTTGTCTACATATAACTTATAATTTGTACAACTATCTAATAAAGAATCTTCTGTATGTAAATGATATACTGTATAATTGCTGATAATATCACCTCCTACTCATATGAGTCAGCTTCAGGGTTATAATGTCTATTATCTTCTTCGTTTTTCTTACTTGTTGGTTGTGGCTTATACTCACAAGCATGATTCCTCTGACCGCAAAGATAATGACAATAGTAATAATCTGGGTTTGGTCGCCACTCTTTTTCTTTTTCAATCAGTTCAAGAGTATCTTTTGCCCACTGAATAGCCTCATCGTACTCTTCTTGAATCCAAGGCACTTCTATCCACTTTTGATCCTTAAACATGTTCCATTTAAGTTTTGAAACAGAGCCATATTCTTTTATTACAGGGATTGAATATAAATAGAGCTGTCGTTTGAAATCTAAGAAATGCTGTTGGTCAGATTTGCTAATCTTACCATTTTTCAGAATTTTAATACTTGCGGATTTATGGTCAATAATAATAATCTCACCAGTTTCTTTATCCTTTACAAGTAAATCTATATATCCAACAAAATCCTTGTCGTTAATTTTAAATTCTACTTTTTTCTCAACTCCAAGAACTTCATATTTTTCTAAATCAAGGTCAATGTTATCAAGGTAATCAATACCTTTGTCATAATATGATTGCCTAATATTTACGAATTTGTTTGGTGGAGCATCGTGAGGAACATCCTCATCGAAGTGTTCCTCATAATACTCATTCAATTCAAACAAGGAAAGTTCGCCTTTTTCATATTTTTCAAGGATTTTATGAATAAGTGAACCATATTCTCCGAAAAAACCATTCTCAGACTTATTACATTCAAGATAATGGAGCTTCCATTCGTAAGGACAATTATAAAATGAATTTAGTCTTGAGAACGACCATTGCATCGTTCCTAATAAAAAATCTAACTCTTCATCCATCATAATAATTATTCTCCTTATTCTAAATACGAATATTCACCAAATAGTTTATGTTCTGCGTTTCGTCTTGCATCTACCGCATCCTCGAACCTATTAAAATAACCTAGTGGATATTCTATTCCGTCTTTCATAATTCTGGCATACCATTTATTACAACTACTCATAAAATTAACACCTGTTACGCCAGATTTATTTCTTGATATTGGCTTACGATTGATTACATTGTCTCCACGATTAGCCTCTCTCAAATTTGACTTACGGTTATCATATTTATTTCTGTTAATATGATCTATATCTCTCAATTCTTTATTACCATATATTAGTGAATGCATAAATATATCATGATTGTTATCTATGTGTGTTCTCAAATATCCGCTTTGATCCCTTCTCCATCTATATGTTTTTATTTTGTCATAATCTTCTTTGTCAAATAAAAACTGATAACCGTCAGAACAATATCCGACACCATACTCATAAGAATCTAAATCATAATCGTTAGATTTCCTACATAATGGACACATTGTAACTTTGCCCTCTATTAAACGACTTCTCATAACTGTTATTTTATTTGAGCAATCACAGACACAATCACATAGATATTTAATATCTCCACAACGATATTCAGAAGTTTTCTCGTTTGTTACGGTTAATTTACCAAAACGTCTGCCTACTATATTCTCACGATAGTCTTTATCCTTTTGTTTAAACACACAGCCGCAATCTGTAATAGTTCCGTCCTTTAATAAATCGCCTCTTACAATCTTATGACCACCACAATCGCACTCGCAATTCCAATAGACTCTGTGATTTTGAAGTCTATTCATAGAAGAAACGTATAGTTTCCCAAATTTTTGTCCTTTTAAGTCTTTAATTGGTCTACTTATCTGGGAACACCTCCTCTTGAGATCTATCAATATATGGAAGTTTGTCTGTATAAACATTTTTATCCCATCTAAATTGTTTGTCATATTCTGCATAATCCGTATAGAATCTTCTCGAAATCAAGTCATACCATAAACCAATTTGCATGTCTGATTTTCCAAACATTCTGTCTTTCATAATTGTTAATACAACATCATAATTCTTCCATTTACATTTTGGATCATTTTTTTCTTTTTTAGAAACTCTTCTTAATCCTATAGACCTCATTGCAAGGTTGATGATGTTAGAACTTCCTGCTATATCATACATTTCTATGTCTGAATTACTGTCTTGGGTTTTTCGTGGATGAGCTATTAAGACTACGGAGACATTAAATTTAACCGCAAATTTGATTAAAAGATTGATAAGATTGGTTTGCGCTGTATTTTTATCACTTTCATTACATTTTAGATCCAACATCATTAAATTGTCTAAAACAATAAGTTTACATCCAAATTTTCTAACGCATTCCTCTGCCGATTTTAATACAGATTCAAAATCATTTGATTCGTCATCTTTATATATAAATAACTTTTTATTGTAAAATCCTTGCATCTTTTTCTGAATGTCATATGGTACTACATAGTAGCTTTTCCCATTACTACCATGTTTTTCAACCATATTTCTTCTACCTGCAATAATTGTATTCATCCAATTAGCTGAAAGACGCTCAGGTAGCTCCTTACTGTATAAAAACGCTGGATTACCATCATCTATAGTAGATGCAATTGCTTGGTCAATTAAAGATGTCTTTCCAGAACCAGGTCTTCCAGATAATATTGTAAGCGTCCCATAGAAAAGCTTTGACAATGCATCGTCTAATGGTTTAATGCCAGTTTTTACACCATCCATCTGAGAAATATCAAGCTCCTCAATCTCTGAATAATCAACAACACTTTTTACAGGAACATCCTTTGCTTCTGAAATAAGATTCATAACAAATTCTTTTCCTCCAACTTGTAAACAATCATTGATATCCTTTAGCGGAACTCTCTTACCATTCTCTTTTTCAAAGAATTCAGGTGTTGATATATATTTTGTTCGCCATGTACCAAGACGGTAAATACATTCTTTTCTCATTTTAATGCCTGGTTCATCGTTATCAGACCAGATAATAATAGAATCAAAATTGTTTAACCAATCCCAATTTTCTTCAATCCAATGAAGATTGCCAGCTCCAAGAGGAATGCTTACTGTATTGATATATCCTGCCTCAATAGCACTCGCACAATCTGTCTCGCCTTCTGTTATAAGTAACGGCTTTGACGTATTAACTCTATTCATATTGAACAAAAGTGCTGATGTATCAGCATCTTTTTGACACCACGTTTTAGGTTGACCAGAATGTTTTTCAACAGTTCTTGCAGGTCTATACTTAACCATAGTCAAAACATCGTTTGTATCATAAAAGTTAAATACACCGTTACCATGTAAATCCTCTCGAATATCCAAATAGTCAATTACATTTTTTGAAATGCCACGCTTTCCCCAATATTCAACTACATGTTCTTTTTCATTTATTGGTTCTTCATGTGGATATCTATAATTGTGACGAGTTCTTACATCCTTTTCGCCAAAACTGTATTCGATGCCAGCTTTCTCGAATAGATACTTGGCAGCTTCTAAGAATGTGTTTCCCTTTTCCATTAAGACATCAATAATATCTACCGTTTTATTACATCCAAAACAATGAAAAGTCTTATTTTTCTTGTTATATATAAAGCTTGCAGTGTCCTCATTATGATAAGGACAACAGGCTTTCAAATTTTTGTCATCAAAATTTTCTAATTCAAGTAGTTCTGCCATTAAAAAGGCATTATTATCGCCAAGTTTATCTTTAGCTTTTTCGATGTCAGTTTTTTCGATTAGCAATTACTCACCGCCTATGCTTTAAATTCTTTTTCGTAAAATAGCTTTCTAAGTCCATATAGAATCTGAACAGGTTTTGTTGAATAATATAATTTCGATGATTCAATATTTTTTCTGATGAACTCTATAGGTACTTTGTTTTTAAAAACCATTGTGTTTATTGCTCTACATGCAATAGGAAACTGTGTTTTATCTTCTATACAATCCATATAAGCATCTACACAGTCTTTAATTTCTTGTTTCATACCTGCGCAATCCCAATGGTAATGTTTCTTGTTTATTACCACGGACTCAGAGGCTTTAACCTTTTGTCCGTGGTGTAAACAATACTTATATGCGCAGACATATTCTCTTTCTTTTTTATCTGCCATATCTACCTCTTTTAATTAAATGGAAGTTCCTCATCAATGGCATCTGGAATGTTCATAAATCCATCGCTATCATTCTGTGCCACATTTGGTCTTGTTGGCGTAGACGCATTTTGATTACCATTCTGCGCAGACGCTGCCTTACTCTCCGCAAACTCAACCTGCTCAACAACAACATCTGTTGTGTATACCTTCTGTCCATCCTTATTTATATAAGAACCGGTCTGAATACGTCCCTCTACAACAAACTTTGTACCTTTACAACCATACTTCTCGATAAACTCACCAGTTTTACCAAAAGCTACGCAATTGATAAAATCTGCTGTCTGCTCGCCATCTTTCTTAAATCTACGGTCAACGGCAAGAGAAAATCTTGCCACTGCCGATGCATTGTCTCCCTGTGTGTATCTTACCTCTGGATCTCTTGTTAATCTGCCCATAAGCACGCATTTATTCATTATATTTTTCCTCCTTATTCAAATGTCTTAACTTTGCATGTAAAGACATGTGTTCAGTTTTTGTCATTAATTTTAAATTTTCTTTTCTGTTATCATCTCTGATAAAATTGATATGATGAACGCATTCATCATCATTTAATCTTCTGCCAATAATACATTCCATTACCAAATCATGTTCCATAATATAACCACTCGAATTACTTTGTGGATGATCTGGAAAATACACTGCTATATATCTCCATCTGTTCTTTTCTTTTTATGCCCTATTCCACCTTTTATTTTAGATTCAGACATTTTTCTTCTAGTTTCATCTGTGACATATTTACCAGAATGTATATTACTAATCTTCTTTTTAGCCTCATCTGTATGATGCTTTCCTTTAAAACCTTGATGTTGTGGTTTTACAGGAATTTTATAATCATGAATTAGTCTGTGTATTTTACCTACAGATATATCTGTAATTTTTGATATTTCATTCATTGATTTATTTTCTACAACATACAGATGTTCTAACTCTTCTTTTGAAATCTCTGTCATTTATTACGCCTGTACTGGCTGAATTTCCTTAATCTTTGCTAAACAATCCTTTGCTTTCTGCACATCCTTCAGTGCATTCGGATTTCCGCTAGGAACAAATTCTTTTAATGTTGCCATTAATGTCTCATTTTTTGTTCCTCCAAGCTGAGTACACATTGAGATGATCTCCTTCTTAATAGCCTTTAAAATATCCTCATCAGACTCTGTTACTTCTGAATATGTAGGCTGTGGAGATTTTGGTGCAGGGGCTTCGCCCTGATTAGCCCAATCATAAAGTCTTTCTCCATCATTCTCTGTAAGCACTTCAAACTTACCATCAAATAAATGAGTATTATCTTTGTCAGCAGAAGCAACATGTGTGTCCTGAGAAATCATAAGTGATACTGTATACTCATACGAGATATCCTTATCCTGTTGCTGCCCCATACCAACTTTCTTTGGTACTTGCTTACCGTTCTTATCTTCAAGAACCCAATCGTCTTTTCCTCTTGCTGTAGCAATAATGTGAATTGGACTATTAAGCACCTTGTCCATAAACTTATGGTGACGTGGTTTTAATTTGCCCCAATTAGTGAAACTATTGCCAGGCATTTTATCATGTACATCATTCAACCATTTCCATTCATGCGTCATTGAGTCAATGATTAGCACCTTATATCCAGCTTTAACAGCCTCATCAATTGCAGCCATATACTTCTCACACTCAAAAGGCTCTTCGAGTTCAAGCAAGTCATAATCAAACTCATTTGCATAATACTTGTTACGAGATCCCTCGGTGCCAATATATGCAATGCCACTATTGCACTTCTTTGCAATTCCTGTTGCCATTTTTAATGCGCTGTAACTCTTACCACTACCTGATGCACCACTTAGCAACACCTTTAACCATACCTGCTCTCTTTTTGCTTTCTGAAATCCCATTACTTGTCCTCCTTAAAATTAAATAATTTATGTAAATATTGTTAATAAAACAATCTATCTAAACGCCCAAATGGGCGGAACACAGAAAATAAATTTATGTAAAATCTATCTTCAACAGTGATTTTTGAGCGTATAAGCTCAAGGGTATGCTGTTCTTCCACCCATATTTATATTTTCTGTTCAGTTTTGATTTTTGGAATTTTCGAACGAATTGTTCAAGACCGATTAGATATTATCTAAGATATTTCCTGTTACTTCATATATTTCCAAATCATTTAATTCACACCATGATTCAAAGTTATCTCTCTGAACATACCAACCAACATTCATTCCAAGAAATTCATTCTCACCATTCCCATAAGAGACTACATTATATAATTCTCCGTTTAGAATATCGTTTTCAAAGATTAAATTACCATTCTTATCATGACTGCCAGTGCATCTACATAATGTCTTTGGATCTATTTCTTCAAAACCATCGGTTTCACCATGAGAATAAAATACTGCCGTAGGTTCAAATATCAGATGAATTTCTTTGTCATACATATCTAAACCCCTTACATAATATCCATAAACCCATTGACCATTACGATTGCTTTTTGCTTTGCATAGCTGTGTATTCATTTCTCACCTCCTAATAACCAATGAAACAGTGATTTACAATCAACTTAATTCATCATGTAATTTTCCACATTTCTTACATCTCAAAATGTGTTTTACTGCACTATGTTCGTCTATAATTTCGTGAGCTATTTCAACATAATCATGTGACTCACATGGACAGACAAGATTCTCTAAATAAGATATTCTCTGTCTATATTTCAGTTTTTCGACTTCATATTTTGTTCTGTTAATCCACATAAGACTCTCCTATATGTTTATTCTCTATTTGTTTTTTATTATTAACTGAATCGCTAAGAATATTTATTAAGACCATCCATCAGGATAAAAACAGGAATACCATTATGTAAATATTCAGGACATTTCACTCCACAATCATATCTATCTTTATCCTTTTGTTCCATGTTAGAAACTCTGTCGTCATTGTCTTCATACCATCTTAATTTAATCATACAATCAGCATCATATAGTGTCTTTTTCATACAGCCATTGCATTTTTCTTTGTCTAATATCTCAGTCTCTAATGCAGTTCCTCTATGATATCTGTGGACATTGACACAATCTATACAAGGATCCTTGCCAGATAATCGTTTATTTTGTAATTTTACTTCTGGATTTAGCATATCGTATAATTTATTCGCCATTATATATTTTCTCCAACAAATTAATTAATCATTGTCGCTGATATAATATTTTCTACTTTTTCGTTTTTCTTTCTACCATGATGATTATCAATAAACTTACCAATTCTAAAATTATAAGTTTTTCCAACGGCTAACGATTTGAATAAATTATCATTTGGATAATCACTACTGCCTTGTGGTTGATAAGTACAAACTGTTCCATCATTAAATTCAACTGTTATATACATTTCATAACCAACATGATGACCAATAGAAGTTTTATCTATAACAGTACCTTCCTTGTAATAGTCTGATTGATATTCATACCAATTCAATTCATCTATCAGCCACAAAATACCAACAAAAATAGCAAAAGATATTACAATTATTCCTAACAACCATAAAATTTTATGTAAAATGTTCAGAATAAAATCAATAATAATTTGAATAATCTCACCTCCAATTATATTTTCTGTTTACTGCAACATTTCTGGATAAAAATCATACAAATAATCTCCAAAATCTCCACTTCTCTCTGAACCTGTTTGACTCTGCCAAAAATATTTCCACTCTTTACCTCTCTCAGTCTGAATAAACTGTTCGTATTTAGGTCTTAAAGCTTCTCTATCTTTACAAATATCGCTCATTTTATAATTCTCCTTTAAAATTGCACCAAGAAATGTCAGTTTACTTGGGTTTAAAACATGCCATTAAATCTATCATTAAAATTTTTGGTCATATTCTTCATCTGACGCTTTGTAGAACAATAAACAATAAATTTAAGTACAAGAAGCAATCCACCAATACCAAACAAAATATACTCAACAATTGTTGGAATTACTAAAATTGCATTTGCTTTTAATACCTCTGCTACGATTCCTAAAATAATAAATACACACCACATAATTTTTCTCCTTATATATTAATCTTTCTGTTCAAATTCAAAGCAGTCTAAAATTCTTCCAATCTCATTAAATGTCAGCGTTGTAACATCTTTCGTTCTCACGTTCACACATTTAATACCAACTGCATATGATCTTCCTCTGTTACTGCCAACAGAACTAATTGGTACTGAAAACATTACAGTATCTCCAACTTTTACATCTGAAAACATTTTTGCTCTTGTTTTCTTATTTATTGCAGTACATTCAGCAACACAAGTCATCGTCATAGATGCTTCACCTACCTTTATATGTATATTCTCAAAACATAACTACCATTTGTTTGTATATCTACTATCTATAAATAACTCTTCCTTTGGTCTTGGGTTCATTAAATCTGCGCTGCTTAAATTAAGTCGATTACCATAATATCCATTCCACGAACCACAACCTCTTACATTTACCTTTCCATCAAAAAAGATATGAGTAATTCGATATGCAGGTTTATCACAACATTGCCAATAACTGATTTTGAAGCAGTTATCCTTATTTACATTCTCTAAATGTTTTGGTACAAAGTACCAAATCTCACACTCGTCATTGATTTGCTTTAATGTGTATCCTTCATTAAGCATCTCATTAGCCTTCTCAATTCTTTCATGTCTTATATGTCTTATTTCACAAACCAAAACATCATCAGGTGTGTCAAATAATTTTCCACATTCAGAACATTTATATTTAATTACTTTTTCCAAAATTTCACCTCGCTTTTATATTCTCCAAATACTTTTTCTTTTCTGCTTCAACAGCCTTTTTGAAATCAAAATCATCAATTCCATCATTATATGATTTATAATTCTCATAACTATAAATCATATTTTCCGCTTTTACTGCTCTATCTCTGTAATTCTCAGCATCTTTTTTCAACTTGCGAATACCACTATTGAGTCTTTTAATTTCATCTAAGTCGGAAGCGTTGTAATATTTGACCATTTTATAATATATAGAACGAATCATACTCTCTTTCAACATTTGTGATTGTTCTTGCGATATATCTTGCTTTTTACATTTTCGATAACTTCCAAGAGACGATCCTAAAATTCCAATATGCTTTGGTGTATTTTCAAGTATGTAGTCTTTGTGTTCATTCCACAGCTCTTTACCAACTACCAAATAATTGTAATGTCCATACCATGATTTCTTTGCATCAGATTTAAAATCCTGAATAGTGACTTTTATCTCATAACATTTAATAATTCCTTTTGAATCCATTGTCATGAAGTCAACTATTTCATTTCCATGACCATTGTTATAGAAACCAATTGTGATTTCTTCACAGCCATATATTCTCTTGATTCTGGTATCTTTTTGTAGTGCAGCTTCAATATCTAATGTTTCTTGGCGTTTTGCCAACCAGTCTCACCTCCTCGCATGAAATCGAAAATTCTTGGTACTTTTTGCTTCCAGAAAGCCTTATCTTATAGGCTTTTTGAAAAGTCAACATAAATGATTTCATGCTCACCTTTGATTTTTGATTCAATTTCTTCAAGCGGATGATTATATTTATTGCCAACAACAATAATATCTGCTTCAATGGTGTCTAATTCTTCGTGAGCATCTGTCTCATATACTGTTTTCGCTCGATCTGAATTAGCAATAATTCCTGCAATATAGCTCTTACCTAATCCACTATCACCTTTAAAAATCCAAACTGGTCTTTTATCCATCACACAATCTGTTTCTATAAATAATTCTTCTGTAATTCCAGCATCGCCATTTGGATACCAGTAGTCATCACCATAGCCATCTACATGAAAAATATCATTCTCAGCATTATAGATAGTATCTCCAAAGTCTCCTTCTTTTGTTCCAATTTCAAAAGATAAATCTTTGATTGGTTTATGTGTTGAGCCAATAAATGAATCTACATGTTTGACTTCACAATGTCCCCATGATGCACTACACCAACCACTAGGACAATCACCATATTCAGTCCAAAGCGATACTTCATATTTTAAATGATTCTCCGAAATACAATTTAAGATATATTTAGAATTGTCTTCAAACTCATCATCTCTATTGTTGTATGTACGAATATGTTCTATTCTTAATGAATGTACTTTTAATTTCATATCTACCTCTCTTTCTAATCTCCAAGGGAACCGATAATTCCTATTAATTTATTCTCTCAATCCATCTAACACTCTCATCAAAACGTGTCTTGTAAGATTCTTAACATCACCACTATATAATCCACACTCAATGTCGCAAGTATGCAAAACTTCATCAAGAGTTTTACTCAACAACCTCTTACAATTCTCATACTGAATATCATTTGTCTCGTGAGCATTTCTGAGATTACTTTCTAGGCAGCGAATAACTTCAATCAGCTCATCTTTCGTCATAGATTTTAATGTGCTATCCGAATAAGTTTTTCTTCCATCACCTATTGACATTTATTTGTCCTTCTTTGCAGAAACTCTATTGCTTGACTTCTTAATATTCTCCATTAATCGGATGTTATCGTTAATCATAAGTGCTAATGCCTGATTCTCTGTAAAACCAACACTTACATATGCATCAAACATATTCTTCTTGGTTCTCGCCTGAATTGCAGGATACTCAGTATTCTCAGAATAATCTTTCATAATTACCATAAGCTCCTTCAAAACATCATATACAGGCTCTTTGTACTTTGTAATGTAACTCTTTACTACCTCTCCTAAATTCTCTGGATTTTCCATTAATAATCTTAAAATTGTCTCCATAATTTTTATTCTCCTTATATTTATATTTTATTTTTTTGTGAAAGCCTTGAAACTTTCGTTTCATTGGAAATTTCAGTCTCTAAAACCCTTATTTTTCAAGGGTTTTACAATGGGCTGGCTGGTTATTACGCCAACCAGTCCAAATCTTATTTATTTTTCTTGCGTTTTCCTACAATAAATCCTGAACCAAAACATATTCCAAGACAAATTAAGAAAACTCCAATGTTTAATACAATCATTACTTATTTCCTCTCTGTCTCTTCATGTCATCAAGAATCTGTCTTGCATTACGTTCTCTCTCAGAATTTGCTAATCTTCTCTCATTAGCCTGTGCGCTAGAATCGTATGCAATTCTACTTCCTTCTGCACGTTCTCTGGTCTTTCTTGCGCCTTCACGAACTCTTTCAAGCATTCTATCACTTTCATTATTGGTATTTAGACTATCCATGCTCTGATGAAGTTCAATAATCTGACTATCTGCTTCCATCTGGAAAAGAACCTGTTCCTTTTCCTCTTTTAATTTCTGTAATTCTTCAGCAGCCTGATCACGAATGTCTTTCTGATGAGCTTGTGCTTCTTTCATCTCTTCGATTGTCTCTTTTAATACATTAATTTTATTCTCCAAAGTAGACTTTTTCATAGCATATTGCATTGCTTCATCTTCTTTATTCTCATCAAGACAAGCATTAATCTGCTGTGTAACACGCATAATATCTTTATTAGCCTGATATAAATCCTTTTCTGCCGTATCACGCTTACCAGAAATTTCAGCATATGTAGCAGATGCCTTATTATAAAATTCTTCCTTTTCTCTGATAGCTGCATTGTAATAATCCCTAGCACCTTCAGGAGTTTGTGCGTCCTGACGCATTACTTCATCTGTTCTTCCTTTGAATTTTACTCGAAGTTGTTTTCCAAACGGAGTAAGGAAAAGAACTAATGCGATTAAAATAATTGCTACGATTACAATAAACATAAAATTTGTCATATATTCCTCCTACTCTGCATCAATTCCATATTGATTACACAAAGCCTTTAATCCACCGTTATAACCGCTTCCTACAGCCTTAAACTTCCACTCTCCATTATGCTTGTAAATCTCAGCAACAACTAACGCTGTCTCTGTAGAGAAATCTTCGCTTAAATCAAAACGAATAAGCTCCTCTCCACTCTCTTCATCGACCACTCTTACATAAGCATTACCAACCATACCAAAGTTCTGAAGCCTGCTCTCAGCATCGTAAATTGTAACTGTTACAGCAAGTGTCTCATAATCTGACGGAATTTTATCAAGCTTAATCTTAATAACCTCGTCATCACCTTCTCCTTCACCTGTACGATTATCACCCATATGTTTAACACTTTTAGAACTATGTTCAAGATTGCCATAGAAAATAAAGTCTTCATCTTTTCCAACCTTGCCATTCTCTTTTGTCATAAACACAGAAGCATCAAGGTCGAAATCTGCTTCTCCATCATAATGATTGATGTCCCATCCAAGACCTACAAGAATACTCTTCAAAGATGGTCTACCTTTTGTCAAATCTACTCTCTGTCCCTTGCTTAATGAAACTGACATAATAAATCCTCCTATTTATATCTTCTTGTTAATTCACTAATACTTGTGTCATTTGTTCCCTGTCCAATGGCATTGAACTTCCATTCTCCGTCTTTCTTATAAACCTCTGCAAATACCATAGCTGTCTTGCCAACATAATCATCAGAAAGATTATACTTACAGATTTCCTTACCGGTTGACTCATCAACAAGTCTAATATATGCATTCTTAATAAGACCAAAATCCTGCTTTCTTGAAATGCAATCGAAAATGTTTACTACAAATATAATCTTCTCAACATTATTTGTAATATTGGCAAGATCGACTGTAATCTGCTCATCATCACCATCTCCATCTCCTGTGAGGTTATCTCCGTGATGATATACACATCTATCTTCTGCCGATCTATCACCATAATAAACACAAGTACGATACTTTCCATCCTTACCTAAAATAATTGCTGATGCGTCACAATCAATATCTGGCTTAGAGCCAAAGAATCCTTTCTTAGCAGCATCCCATCCAAGTCCTACCATAACTTTTGTAAGACCACCTGCTACTTCCTTAGATAAATTAATTTTCTGTCCCTTTACTAAATTTACTGACATATGCATATTCTCCCTTCTTTATAAATCAAGACCAAAGTTTCTTCCAATAGCAGCCAAGCCACCATTATATCCAGATCCAACTGCATTGAATTTCCACTCACCGTTCTTACGATATAATTCACCTGCAATCACACCTGTCTCTAATGAGAAATCCTCATTAAGTTCATATTTGAAAAGTTCCTCATTTGTATCAGCGTTGTATGCTCTAATGTACGAATTATCAACCATTCCGAAATTCTGTAAACGATTTTCTGCATCATAAATTGTCGCTGAGAAACTAATCTTTGTAATATTAGATGGAATCTTATTTAACTCAACAATCATTGTCTCGTCATCGCCATCACCTACACCTGTTCTATTATCGCCAGAATAAATCAATGCTCCGCTTGGATGCTGTGGCTGACCATAAAATACAAAATCCTGTTCGCCTGTTACCTTTCCTGAATCATCAGTAAAAAATGCTGATACATCCAAATCGAAATCTGCATTACCATCGTATCTATTTGTGTCCCATCCAAGACCAAATACGACTTTGTTTAAACCTGCATTGCCTTTTGTAAGGTCAATCTTCTGACCTTTAACTAAACTAATTGACATATTGTTTGTCCTCCTTATTCTTGGGAAGGCTGTCAACCTTCCCTTTTAATAATTTAAAAGAAATTGGAAATGTGAGTAACGTCAGAAAAATAAATGGAATAAAGTGTGTAATACATGCTACAACAACACTAATTGAAAAACATATAAGAGTAATAATCTCTACTTTTTTATAACTTTTATCTCTCCTTATCATGTTCTCATCTCCTCAATTACTTATTCTCTCTTTTCTTCTCAATAATCTTTCTAATAAGATCAATTGGAATAACCATAAACGCTAGAATTACAACTACTACCCAATGTTTGAAATCTAAAGCTGTAACCTTAATAAGGTTTTCTGCGAAATTGCAAAGTGCAAATGTCATTGCAAAAATTCCGACAGCAATAGCTGAGAACAACTTATTCTTTCCAATACCATTAAATAGGTTGATATGTTCTGTACGAATATTAAATCCATTAAATACTGCCATAAAGCATAACAATGCGAATCTCGCTGTCATAGCTTCTGTTTCAGATGCAAACATATTTGCAATAGGACTGAATGTAATAATTCCATAAAGTGCAATAAATGCTACTGTACTGATTGCAATACGTTTCTTTGTACCTCTGATGAATAACCCAGAACCTTTCTTAATAGGTTTCTCAGTCATATATTCATCCTTTGGAGGTTCGCCACCAAATGATAATGAATTAAGAGAGTCCATAATGATATTTACAATCAGAATCTGAACCGATGCAAGTAATGCACCTATTGCAATCATAGGATATACAACACTAAGAATCAGAAGTGAAATATTGATCGGTAACTGGAATTCTAGGAACATCATAATATTGTGCATAAATGTTCTTCCAAGCTCTACTGCTTTTACAACACTCGCAAAGTTATCATCTGTTAGCACAATATCTGAAGCTTCTTTTGCCACATCAGAACCACCTTGCATACCAAAACCAACATCTGCTCTCTTTAATGCTGGACTATCGTTTACTCCGTCACCTGTCATCGCAACAGATTTTCCAATTTCCTGTGCTAATGTAACAAGTCTAAGTTTAGTATTAGGTGAACATCTTGAAATAACTCTTAGTGAAGGAATAATGTTCTTTACTTCATCATCTGACATAGCTTCAAATTCATCGTTTGTAAGAGCTAAATCACCGTCTTTATAAATTCCACACTCTGTAGCAATTGCAACTGCTGTTTCAATACAATCACCTGTAATCTCAATTACCTGAATACCTGCATCATGAGCTGTCTTAACAGCCCTTGGAACTTCATCTCTTACAGGATCTACAACACCAATGATTCCAAGGAACGTCATATCATTTGGTAATTCATTCTCTACTAAATCACCACTCGCCATTGTCACAGCAATACATCTCATTGCATTTCTTGTCATTGCGGTAATTTCAACATTAAGTGCTTCTCTATCATTATTCTCTACAATCTCACCATTTGAACTCATAATCTTTGTACAATGTTCAATAAGTTTTTCAGGTGCGCCCTTATAATATGTAATTCCATCTTTTGTAGTAAAAGCTGAATATTTGTTTCCACTATTAAATACTTGCTTTAACTTAACTGGATTATTACTCTGAATATCAGCATATTTATTAGGTGTTACAAGTCCAAGAACTGCTCTGTCAATTGAATTACCACCTGTAATATTATTCTCTGAATCAAATGTAGCACTATTATTCAAACATATATTTGATTCGATGCCATTCCATAAAGCAGAATTTTTATCTACTTCATTACCAAATCCATCAATAATTCTCTTTGGTGTCATAATTCCAGTTGTAAGAGTACCTGTCTTATCAGTACAAATAATATCAACATATGCTAATTCTGGAATCTTGCCAGGATTTTTAGCAAGGATATTAAATTTTTCCATTGTCTTAACATTCTGCTTTGTAACAAGTTTTACAATAAGTGGTAATCCTTCAGGAACAGCAGCTACAATAATTGTTAATGCAACTGAGAAGTTCTGTGCGATTTTCTGAATAGTATTAAGAATACCACCACTGAAATATTCTCCAAAACCAACCTGTACAATTCCTGAAATCGTAAGTACAGCAAATGTAATAACGGCTGCGATTGTTCCCCACTTTGAAATAAAGTCACTCAAATTATCAAGTGCAATATCGAGTGCTGTCTTAGGTGCTTCAAGTGTCTGCATCTTTACGAGCGTATCACCATTTACAGTGTTTACTCCTACATCAGTTACAATCATTTTTCCTTCGCCTGACATTACTGTTGTTCCTGCAAACAAACAATTCTGATTTGTATATGCATCCGTTGAAGTTGTCTTTACATGAACATATCCTTCAATTGGTGTTTTCTTACACTCTTTTGTTTCTCCATTAATAGCTGCATTGTTTACAGAAATCTTTCCTTCAACTAAATAACCATCTGCAAAAATTTCTTGTCCCATTCCTACACAGACAAGATCGCCAACTACTAATTCATCCTTGTTAATTGTCTGTACTTTGCCATCTCTAATTACATCACAATACCTTACAGATGTTTTTGCTCTTAATTCTGCCGCTGATTTCTGAACGCCAAGTCCAGTTTTAACAGCGATACATGTTACAATTGCTAATACAACAAGAATCATAATTGGATCCGATAAGTCCATTACTCCCATAATTCCAAGGAATAACTGCAAAACTGCAATTGCAATAAGAATCATTGTGATTTTCTCACTTAATGCCTCCTTTGCGAAGTCATACCACTTGTCCAACTTTGGTTCAGGAAGTTTATTACTTCCATGAAGTTCTCTACTCTTAAGAACCTGTTTACTACTTAATCCATTCATTCGTTTACTCCTTTTTTCTTATAGTTTTATATAAATGTTTAATGGTTACATATTTATATTCTCTTTCTAAAAAGTGAAATGAAAGAAATTCCATTCTAATCCAACCATCTATTATCCAAATAATAGAATCCAAACACCGCAAGACCAATAAGTATTACCCAAAATATCCAAAATATGACAGTTCCTACACTACTTTCTAAATATTCTATTGTTTCATCAATTGTAGAATTATTATAGAAATTACTATTATCTGAAATGGTTTTGTCTCTTAGATCTGTAAATATTGTACCTGTATATTTTGTTCTAACACCATAATACTTATATCTGACATGACTAGATTCCTTAATAGTGTCGATATAATCTGTTCCTGGCATTTCAATCTTATTGCTTGGAAAAACTATGTCGCAAAAAGATATTTGTTTACATTTAATATCTTCGCTTCCAACTCTATCCCAAGTCCAATATGTTTCTGTTGTATACCATGTGGTTTTGCCATTTGAATGTCTAACCTGTCGTGTATGTCTTGTATATCTTTCCTTAACTTTCTCCACATACATATATTCTCCACTAATTTCAGGATATGTAACTGTATCAACTGCTTTCAAATCACCATATACAAACGCATTACCAACATTAGTATCCATACCATATTGGAACATTTCTTGACTTTCTATCTTAACAGCCTTGTTATATTTCTCATTTTTATCCATTTGGTACTCTGAAATCTTAGAAGAAATCAGAATACCAATTAAAATCATTACTGCTATGATAGAAATACTTGCCAAAATTTCTCGTTTTGTAATCTCAAAATCTCCAAAATCTAATCCTTTTCTACCATATCTCATATGTTAATCCTCACCAAACAAATTTGAAGGTGCTGTTTCTGGTGCATCATAATCAAGATACTGATATTCCTGTACTTCATATCCAAGCAATCCAAGAAACTGTCTCGTAGGGAACTTTCTCACATATCTCTTGTATTCCTTAATCTGCTTATTGTAATTGCTGCGATATTCTGCAATCATATTCTCTGTCATAGATAACTCATTCATAAGAGTCTTATAGTTCTCATTGGACTTCAACTCAGGATATGCTTCTGCAACTGCTGTGATAGCTGTTGTTACGTTCTCAATATCTCCTGTTGAACCACGACCATCAACAATAGCTGTCAATGTGTCAGCTTCATGCTTATCATACTGCTTCACACAATCAGCAAGATTATAAACAAGATCCACTCGTCTCTTCTCCTGAACCTTAATGTCTGACTGTGCTGTGTTTACCTGTTCCTCTAATGCAATAGCCTTATTCTGAGATAACTGTACACCAAATACAATCATAAGAATTACGGCAATTACACCGACACCGATAATTACTGGTACTTTCCAATTTGTGTTCTTCATGTTTAATCTCCTTTACATTTTTTATTTACTTAATTATTCTCTTTTTTCTATCAACAAATGAAAGAAAAATTTCTTCACATATTATCTCTTATCTACAAGTTCCTCTAATACTCCACCAACTTCTGCCAACACAATACCAATTGCAAGAGGGATAACTGAGCCATTAACAAGTGTAATTACACCACCAATAACTCTGATTGCTGATTTTCCTAAACTAATAAACAAATGTCCTTTACTATTCATTTCTGATCTCCTTTATAATATTCTCTACTATGTATTTACATGTTTCTTCTGACGATTCAACTACTTTATAGTCAACACAATAACTATTTAATTTATCAACAATTTTATTTCTTACTTCCTTTGCTTCGTCCTCATTTTGGAATCTTCCTTCATTTTCATATGGATGATTTCTAGTAAGTAAATAGTTTCTATTGTCATATGAATTGAATACATCTAGTACGGTTTGATTAAAATTCTCTCCTAAGATATGGTCTGTGTTATAAACTGCACATAAAATTAGTGGTGAATCAACTACTATTACTTGTACTTTTCCTTTAACTCTTCCTATCTTGAATGACTGCTTACCAAAAAGATATTCCTGGTGTTTGAAAACTTCACCATTGTTCTCATAGACTTTATCTTTGGCAAATTCTGAAACATATTCAGCATTAATTCCGTTTCTTTTTAATCTTGCTGCAATATC
>ERZ773200.1142-NODE-1142-length-23636-cov-3.408973_pt1 | contig 23636 bp, 17 predicted proteins | sample MGYA00581008_ERZ773200 | MGnify/ENA primary metagenome ERZ773200 (study PRJEB29015, sample SAMEA2737770) | human gut metagenome | biome: human gut; feature: human-associated habitat; material: faeces | place: China | collected 2012 ... | reverse complement strand
TGTCAGCAATGATTACATTCACTCTTTTTCTTATGTTTATCTAAGCTTATACAGGTTGTCCTCATTTCCCATATACAGCTCCTCTGCTGATGAAAGATAATATTCCTTTTCTCTTTCAAGCCTTGCTCCGTTTCCTAGAAATGTTCCATTTTTTGAATAATCCACTACACGATACTTATTTAATGCACCTACATATGTTATCTCGCAATGCTTTCTGCTCACCTGTGCATCCGTTATCGCATATGTGCATTGTGTCGCATCCCTGCCAAATATCACCTTTTGGTCACTTGGCAGAGGTATCAGCTTTCCGATATGCGTTCCTCTTATACATATCAAACCTCCCTGTTTATCCTCAGATAAAGCAAGGCTTCTTGTCACCTGCATTGTCAATATATCATTTTTCAATTCAATCCCCCCTATAATATTTTTTTGATTTCTTCCTGATAGCGTCTGCTTATCGGTAATACACTTTCACCTACTTTTATCTCTGTTCTCGAACTTCCCGTTATATATTTTTTGTTTACCAGATAACTCTGATGACACCTTACAAATCCATACTGTTTAAGCATTTCTTCAAGCTCGTTCATTTTGGCATAAAAGCTTATACTCTCGCCTTTCTGGTATATTTTTATTTTTCTTTTTTCGCCTTCAAAATAATAGACTTTATCAAGAAGTATCTGCTCTTTTTTTCCATTTACCGATATATGCAGGCAGTTTGTGCATTTCGACCGTTCTGTCATGTACCTGCCTATTTCATCATCTAGACGCTTTTTGTCTACAGGCTTTAATATGTATGAAAATGCCTTATAAGTATATCCGTCAAATATATGCTCCGCAGATACAGTTATAAATATAATATCCACATCAACATTGTTTTCCCGTATATATTTTGCAGTATTCAATCCGTCATATTCCGGCATATTTATGTCTAAAAGCAACAGGTCAATGTCAAATTCTTCTTTTTCTATATCATCAACCACCTGTTTTCCCGACATATAATGTACTACCTGTGCATCGTCATAAGAAAATATTGAATGTATCACTAAATCATGTATCTTTTCTCTATACTCTCTGTCATCATCACATATTCCTATCCGTAACATATCCTACCTCATACTTCACCCTGACTGTTCATCCTCCGCACCAGTTTTTTTGCGTTACCATCCACACTGTAAATGTGAACAATAATGCTTTGCTTTTGCGGCTGATAACTTTATCCCAGTTTTATTGCTTCATGTCTTCCTGCCATATACAATATTGTTCCCGGTGCAACACTTACATACTGACCTTTTATTGCTTTTGTTCCATTCGAAAATTCAATTCCATTTGATGAATAATCTATAACATAATATCTTTGCTCTGTACCGTTATATCTTATTCCACAATGTCTTCTGCTTATCTTCGGATAACTAAATACAAGTGTCGCACACTTCGGATCTCTGCCGAGTATCACTTCATCTCCGTCATTCATCACAAGTTCGGAAGAACTGTATTCTCCCTCCATTCCATATAAACATCCAGATTTTGGAATCATGCCCGGTGTAGGTTTATATCCTCCCGGCTCTGGCTCTGCACCAGTGCCTATATCATCACCTGCAACTGTCATATCTCCTGCATAATTTTCTGATACAAAATCCTCTGGTGGCATTCCCGTCATATAATGCTTTCCGTCTTCACCAACATAACCATCCGGATTTGGTGTCGGCGGTGTAAAAATTTGATTTTTTCCATCATCATGCTGTGGCGGCATCGGCGGGTCATATGGATATTGTGGATTTATCGGCTGTGGCGGTATCGGTGGTATATGTCCAAAATCCCATTCTTCCTCTGACTCCTCCTTTTCCATTTCAGGTTTTAATGCCGTCATAAAGAGTATTCCTGCTACAATGAGAAACACTCCTGCCACAAGTGTTACATATACACCTGCTCCCGTGCAGTTGCTCATTATTTTTGACACGGCATATTTGCCTACACCGTCTATATCAAACAATCTTGCATCGACAAGCGTGATACTTTTTACATAATCGTCTATCTTGTCCCATATCATTCCCGGTATCATAAATGAATAAATAAGCCTTACAACGATTGTCACTGCTCCCGTGGCTATCATCATTATCTGATTTGTCTTTCCTGTGACAGCAATGACTATAAGCGATGCGACTGCCAAAAGTGCAGGAATGAGCAATAATATTGCCATAATCTTAAATACATTCTTTACATCACTGTCACTCAGCTTTTTTCCCGATTTTTTAGTGGAAGTGCTTTTTTTAGCCGTCGATTTTTTTGCCTTATTTTTACTTTTTGAACTTTTCTTTTTCGTTGTTGTCTTTTGGGTTGATTTCTTTGAAGATTTTTTCACCTTTGCCGATGCTTTCTGTGCCGAGAGAATACCTGTATTTTGGGCACTCTTACTGCCTGATTTTTTTTCACCGGCTTTTTTTGTTATTCCCTCTATATCGTCAATCTCATCATCAGCAGTAAAGAGCCATTTGACTAACATTATCTGTGAGATAGAACTTCCTTTGTCTTTCTTATCAATCTTATCATCAAATTCTTTTACCTTATCATCCCATTTACTTGTATTTTCTTTGTATTTGTCTATGACTTTTTTATCAACCTGTGCCTTTTTTGCTGTTTTTGAGTCCTCGTCTTTTGCATACTTATTTATCTGTACTGCCGTTTTCAGATATTTTTCTCCCGAAATGCTCATTGACGGCAAAAACAGTGATATTATTATGATTATCATAAAAACAGCACCGACACACATCTGCCATTTAAAACCTTTTTTCTCCATGTGTACCTCCTAACTCAATTCATCAATTCTTTCTAACACCGTATATGACTCCTGTATCCTCTTTGTCCTATCAAGTTCCATGCAGTCACACGCCAGTTTTATCCACTTTTTTCTGTCACGGAGCTTAAATCTGTGTTCTACTTTTATCTTATCTGTTCCGCTTTCAAGTCTTTTTATCACATCCGGTGCTTTCTCTAATGTAAGACAATGATACATTGTCGCACCGACGGCATATATGTCCGTCCATGTCCCCTCGTTGCCTGCCTTGCCCGATTTTGCCGTCTGATATTGTTCAGGAGCGGCATAATCCGGCTTTAAGAATGACGCCGTAAATGTCATTTTCTTATCATATATATACTTTGCCGCCCCCATATCTATAAGAACAATCTCACCGTTTTTCTTCCTTATTATGTTTGCGGGTGATATGTCGCAATGTATCATTTTCCTTTCGTGCATATTAGAAAGTGCTTTTAATACCGGAACAAATATCTCTTTTATCTCCTGCGTATCATACAATTTATTTTTTCTCTTTCTAAGCTCTCTGCCTATGCTCTCCCCCTGTATGTACTCCATTACCATGTATGCAGTATCATTTTCAAAAAAGGCATCGGTTACCGTCACGATATTTTCAGTGTGTATAAATTTAGCTGTCATTTTTATCTCACTGACAAAGGATTTAAGTCCGTATTTAAACGGCTCAACCATGCCCGAATGTCTTATTCATAATTTTGTTCTCTCTGAACCCACTGTTTAGGAAAATATTCCTTAACGGCTACATTTCTCAAAAGATTTATATCCTTTGCAAGATAAGTAATTCCAAATCCGCCAATCCCTACGATACCTAATATCTGATACCTGTCATTTAAAAGAGTATCCGCAGGCAATATATCATTTTTATCTGTATTTCCATTGTCGATATGGGATATTATGTCTTTTTCGCCCCAGACATTTTCTTTTATGCAAAGCTCATCTTCCTTAATATCAGTTCTGTCTGCCGAAATACATAAAACTTTCCTGTCAAGCACAATCCCTGCCGACAATATCTTAAAATCAATGTCATTTTCTTTCGATAAGACTGCTATATCCGAAAGAGCCATGTCGCTGTCATCATTAAGCACGAGCAAAAAGCATTTTATCTCCAGCACACTGTCCCATGCTCTCCATATCGTATATGTATCGCTTTGACTGAAACGGCATCCCAAAAGCCATCTCTTTTCTATGACCGCACCCTGACACCATTTTTGAACTTCCCTCTTTATGGTTTTGTTGTCAAATCCACATATACTGCATACCGTGGCATCGTCGGGCAGTTCCTCAAAGCATCCCATACAAATCTTTGTCTTTTCCATATCAATCCTCACTGTGCTGTTTTAAATATTGCATTGCTGCTTCTTCTCTTGTAATATCAGGTATTGGCATTATCTCAGGCATTGTCTTTTGCCTCACTGCCTCGGCAGCCGGTTTTTGCGGCTTTTCTCCCGGCAGATACTCATGATAAAGGTCATAATACAACTCTGCCATTGACTGGTATCTGTCCTCTATCTGCACATTAAGACCTTTTAATATAGCATTTGCCTGATAATCTTCTATTTCTATATTGAACATATTAAGAGGTATTGTCTTATCTTCTGCGACACGCTCATAAGCTTTTTGCAATTTTATCCCCGTCAGCAGATAATACATTGTGGCACAAAGACTATACACATCTGTCCACGGTCCCTGATTTCCGTTTCTGTCATACTGCTCTATAGGTGCATAACCATGTTTCAGAAAAATGGATGTCTCCTGTCCTGCTCCACTGTGTTTGGCAGCTCCAAAGTCTATCAGTTTTGCCTTAAATTTGTCGTTGAGCATAATATTGTCAGGACTTATGTCCCTATGTATCACACCAGCCTTGTGCACGCTGTTCAATGCCTTAATAACATCTTTTAAAAGTTCAAACAATATATAGCTCTGTAAAACTCCACCTGAGCTTTTTGCAAACTGCCTGAAATTTATCCCGTCTATATATTCCATAACTATATATGCCGTCTTGTTTCCGTAAAAGAAATCCCTTACGGAAACTATTCCCGGCATACCATAAAATTTCGAGAGTGTTTCTGCTTCTTTTATATATCCCTTAAGACCGCCAAGATAAGCAGCCTTTTTTGTATTTACCGTAAATACATCCATACTGTATGTACTATATTCCGTGGAATAGGTTGTCGTCTGCTCTCTCTTTGCCACGCCTTTTGGAAAATATTCTTTTATACACACCTTTTTACTCTGGTAAAAATCCCATCCTATATAGGTAATGCCAAAACCACCTATTCCTATGACCTTTCCGACAAGATATTTGCCGTTGAGTATCTCGTACGGTGGCATACCATTTTCCGGCTGTTGATAATCTTTTAATGAAAATCCGCATTTTGGACATGGCACACTGGTGTTTTCCAGTAACTCCATACATCCCATACAAAGCCTGTTGGGGTCAACAAGTGTTTTGTCCATTTTTACCACCTCCTTCTATATTTAAAGATATTTAATAAAGCGTACATTCGCAATCTGCCTTATCCACCGCTTAATACTTCACTAAAAGCGGGTAAATACTTATTCTACATTAATAAGAACCAAAGTCACTGTCATCACTTACAAACTCATCAGTATTTGATTTTTTCTTTGTTTTTTTCTTGTCTGACTTTTTACCTGTAGTTTTTTTCTTACTGCTTCCGCCCGAAGCAAAATCATTATTACTATTCCCTTTCGACTTATCCGATTTTTTGCTGCTGTCAGGCTTCGGTGCCGCAGGTGCAGGCGGTTCAGTAGGTGCAGGGGTAGGTGTCGGTACACCGAGACTTACCACAATACTTACTTTTTTAGGAACTTTTTCCTTTTTAGGGATATTTTTGTCTTTGCCGTTACTGTTATATTTTTTTCCTGACTTTGGTTCCTGGCTTATTATGTCACCCTTAGCAACACTTTCGCTTATAACCTGGTCTTTTGTCGTAAGTTTTATCTTACACTTATACTTTTTATTCAGCTTATCTATAACAGATTTTGCCTCATCAAGATTTTTGTCCTTTAAGTTTGGCAGTTTGAACACATACTTGTCCTTTTTGCCCCATGATATATAAAATTTAAGCTTGTCTATATCTTTTGATGAAACATCGCCGCTCTTGCTCTGTTTGAAGCACTTGTCTTTTGAAGCCGAATTGTAGTCATATTTAAAACTTATGTCTGATGTGACACCTGCATTTTTAAGGTTTGTCTCTATCTCACTTTTTGACATTTTAGTCATTTTTTCTATGGTGACTTTCCCGGCACTTCTGACGGTCACTTTTACGACTTTATCATCCGGAATATCTGCTCCCTGTCTCGGCTCAGTGTCCTCCACTTTCTCGCTCTTACAGGCTTTATCATATATATATGTAACTTTTGCCTTGCAGCCTGCATCATCCAGATTTTTCTTATATTCTTCCCAAGTGGTGTTTCCTCTCTGATATGCTGCCATCTTTTCAACATTTGAACCGGAATTGTCACCTCTGTTTTTATTTATGACTCTGTTTGCAACACTTACACCTGCAAATACCGCACCTGCACAAACAGCCATGCTGCCTGCAAGTATTGCTGCCCTCTGCCATGCCGCCATCGCCATAAACTTCTGCTTCAGACGGTTTCCGACCGTGTCCTGGTCGTCCTTTACTTTTGGCAAAATCCATTCCGGCTCATATACCGGAACGAAATTTTTGCCATCGAGTGCCTCCATGAAATCTTCCGCACATTGAAGCCTGAACTGTGGCTGTATATTAAGGCAGGTCATTATGGCAAATTCTGCCTGCTCCGGAATATTTATCCCGACCTCCGACAATGTAAGCAGCTTGTCCTCCTGTGTCCTGTCATTTGCAGGCTGAGGTTTTGCCCCCGTCAACATTCTGTAGAAAAGTGCCGCTACCGCATACAAATCCGTATATGGTCCCTGCACTGCTTTTCTTCCATACTGCTCGATAGGTGCGTAACCCTCTTTAAGCACAATTGCCGTATTTTCATTTTCAACACGCTCGGCATATTTTGCCGCTCCAAAATCTATAAGTTTGATAACACCTTCGTTTGTAACAATAATATTGTCAGGTGCTATGTCCCTGTGTATTACACCACGCTTATGTATTTCTTTAAGAGTGTAGAGTATCGTAAGCACAACTCGTCTTGCCCAGTCATACTCCACTCTGTTGCCCTTAAGTTTAAGGATATGTTTTACATCCATTCCTTCAAGGAACTCCATCACGATGTAACCGGTGTTGTTTTCCTCAAAGAAGCTGTAAACCTGAACAACACCTTTTACATCCTGCAGGTTTGCTATACTTCTCGCTTCTTCGAGGAAGTGACGGAGACCTATCTTAAAACGCTCATGCCTTACGCTCTCTGATATTACCGATACAGTGCCCGTAGTTCTCTCTCTGCCGGAAAGCTGCTTAGGAAAATACTCCTTTATGGCGACTTTGCATTGCAAGAGATTGTTCCAGCCTATATAGGTATTTCCAAATCCACCTGAACCAAGCAGTTTTCCTACTATAAACTTTCCCTGCAATACCGTACCCGGCTTGAGACACATATCAGCATTGTATTCTATATTTAATTTTTCTTTACAATACGGACAGATATCCTTTGCATTGTCAGCTATCTGCCGCATACAGCTATAACAAAATCGCATATATGTTTCCTCCTGAAAGATTTAATAATAAATTTTACATATCCTTATTAGAATCATTTTTATTGCCACTACCCTCCGAATTTCTGCTAGGCTGCTTTTTAGGTGTGCTGTCACTGCCACTATTACCACTTGGTTTTGTAGCTGTTTGAGGTTTCCTTGTCACTACCGGTTTTGGCGTAGGTTTCGGCTCAGCAGAAATCTTAAGCCTGTCACCCTGCTTGAACTCAGTAACATTTGACTTTCCGTTTACCCATACTTTTTTGACGATATAATTGTCAGGATATTTTGTTCCAAGTGATGCACCGGCATTTGAAGCATATCTTTTCAGTTTTGCAACAGTAAGTGAACTGTTTATTGATACATGGTTTCTGACCGTGGCAAAAAGCTTTCCGTCACCGCTTTCAGAATCATCATTTCTTCCGTCATAGCCCTTTTCATTTTTAAGACTTTTAGAGAGAACTTTTACTATAGTTCCCCTGCCATATCTGAAACTTACATACTCACTTGAATATTTGTCCGATGACAGAGTGCGAAGTCTTGCCCTGTTTCCTGTTTTATGGTCTTTAGGATTTTTGCTGTAGACAAACTTAACTGACGATATACTCTTTCCTTCAAATGTACCGTATCTTCTGCAATTTGCTTTCGACATTGTGTAATATGCACCGGTATGGTATATAAACTGAATCTTCTTCTTGGAAGTATCCATTCCGTTTATCTTTGCAGTCTGTTTCTTTATCTCGCTGTCAGCTTTCGCCGTATCAGAAGTATATTTCTTTCTTATCGCATCAAGGTCTATCGTATTTTTGTTATATATTATCTTTGACAAAGTTCCGTAAGCCTGTGTATCATCACCCTTTTTCAGGCTGACTCCGTCAGGTATATAACTCTGCATATATACATCTTTAGATACTTTTATACGCTTTTTGACAGACGCACTTTGAGCCCATCTTGTGTTGGTGCAGTTTTTAAGCCATTTTTCTGAAAATGTTACATTCTTCGTACTTGCGACTATGACATTTGCATATACCGTCCTGTTTTTCTTTATGTCTGAGTTCACTTCATCCAAAGTTCTTCCGTCCTTAAGCACATCATTTGTCATATCATTGTATTCAAGTACCGTACCCTCGGCATTGTTTGGGTCATATCTGTACTCAACAGTCCTGTTTTCTTTTTTAAGACCAAAATCAGTCCACTCTTTATCAAAATCAGAAAGCGTCATATCACCGCTTTTTACTTCGCTGACAATCTTAAATTTTTCCTGTGTCGCACCCTGGTTACTGCTTCCTCCGTCATGCAGTCCCTTTATCACAACTGCACCTCCGGCAATAACAGCCACACCTACAACTGCTACAAGACCTTTTACCCATATAGGCATTTTTCCCGTATCACGCTTCGCACGCTTTACTTTGCGTCTTTTTGTATCAGAAGAATTAAGCTCTTTGTAAAACTCCTGTGCAGTCTTTGTCCTGTCATCCTGATACACATTTAAGGCATTCATAAGTGCGTTTTCCATCGACTGGCTTATACCTGTGTTTAATTTTGACGGCTCTGTTATCTCATCAGATAATGCTCTGTCTACAGACTCAGGCGGCACTTTTCCCGTTATCATCCTATACATGACTGCCGCAAGAGCATAGACATCCGTCCACGGACCTCTTTTTCCCTGGCTTCTGTACTGTTCTTCCGGTGCATAGCCCTGTTTTAATATGATGGCAAGACTTTTTGAATTTGCTGTTGTTACATATCTTGTTGCACCAAAGTCTAACAGTTTTACTTCACCCTGCTCAGTTATAAAGATAGTTTCCGGTGCTATATCACAATGGATAATGTCTAGTGGATGCACTTTCATAAGTCCGATAAGTATCTGTGATATAAACTGTTTTGCCTCCTCAGGTTTATATACCTTTCCCGTATCAAGAACTTCTTTTAATGTCGTTCCAACAAGATACTCAGATATAACATACCCTGTATCATTTTCAGCTATACAGTCATAAACCTTTGCAACTCCCTGCGTATCGGCAAGCTGCTGTATCTTGTTTCCCTCATTTAAAAATGTTTCAAGACCATGTGAAAACTGTTCGTACGCATCTCCTGAATATATAGTGACTTCACTCTCTCCGTCAGAACGGGTTGAAAAGTCACTTGGAAGATACTCGCTTATTATGACTTTATGCTGTGCCTCGGCATCAAAGCCGAGGTATTTTACCGTATATCCGCCGTACTCCAACGCTTTACCTACGATGAACTTTCCTCCGATAATAGTACCCGGGTCCAGATAATATGATTTTTCCCTGACATTCGACTGGTCATATCCGCAAGCCGGACATATTTTGTCGTTGTCAGAAACCTGGTTCATACAACCCATACAAATTTTCATAGCGTTCCCTCATTTCCGTATATTTTTACACAAACCTGTCGGTGTTTAACAAGGTCATACCGGCAGACAGCACTCTGTATATGAACATACATTACTTTCTGCTTTTGACCTTTATATTATTTCTGCTTAACTACATTGGTTTTAGATTTGTTATTGTGTTTCCATGCCTTATAAGTATCAGCGTTAGTATTCAATAAAAATCTCATTTCAAATTTTCTTACCGTTTTTGTATATCCTGTTATAATTACACTACCTTTTTTCTTTTTAATAGGCAATTTCACCAGTCTATAGCTTTTTGAATTCCATTTAGTCCCTTTTGCCATAATATATACATGACTTAGATTACTCATAACAAAGCTGTTAATTTTTACTTCCAACTGCTGTTTTTTCTTTGAATATGTCGCCTTATATTTAATCTGTGGAATTTTAGATTTCACCGTAATCTTAATCTTATTTTTTCCAATGACATATGTGACAACAGCCTTGCCTGAAAAATATTTCTTCACACTTATCTTTCCGTTCTTTGCATTTACAGAAAGATTTTTCTTGTATTTTGACGGCACTGTGATTTTTTTAACATTATGGCTTGTTCCAAATATTCCCTTTGAAGCAGCAGAACTTCCCCATGCAACCGTAATTACAGACTTATAAACTATCACCGTAAATTCACATTTAACAGTCTCGTATCCATCTGCTGATATTTCACAATAGTAAGTGTATTTTCCTATTTTTGCATTTTTAGGTGTCTTGTAGCTGCTCTTTTCAGACAATGATTTGTCACTGCCTTTTTTGTACCATTTATAAGTACACTGGGCATCTGTCTCTACAGTTACTTTTAAATTTAATGCCGTACCTCTTTTTACATATTTGTCAGAGTTGTCATAATTTACTGAAAGTTTCTTATCAGGAGTTTTTGATGGCTCTACTGTAGGTGTCACCATTGGATTCTGACTTGGCTCTACAGTTGGTGTTCCTGTCGGACTCTGGCTTGGCTCTGTTGTCGGTGCTCCTGTCGGGCTCTGACTTGGTGTTGCTGTCGGGGTCGCTGTTGGCGTTGCCATCGGGGTCACTATTGGTGTTGCTGTCGGGGTTTCCGTTGGTGTTGCTGTTGGCGTCGCTGTCGGGGTCGCTGTCGGCGTTGCCGTTGGGGTCGCTGTTGGCGTTGCTGTCGGGGTCGCTGTTGGCATTGCTGTCGGGGTCACTGTTGGCGTTGCTGTCGGGGTCGCTGTCGGGGTCGCTGTTGGCGTTGCCGTCGGGGTCGCCATTGGAGTAGCTTCTGCTATCTTGATAATCTTTGTGTGCAGATAAGCATCAGTTTCGTCTGATAACTCAAATTTTGCATAAATTACTATCTGTTTTCCTGCATAGCCTGATAATTTTATTTCTTGATTTTTATATTTAGTCCAATGTGCATCAGCAGCACTATCATCTAAACTTTCCAACTCATTTAATTTTTTTACTTTAGAATCAGCATTTGAATCAGCATTTATTTCATCTATGTAGTAATAAGATGTATTTGTCGTACTACTACCTGTAATAGTAAATGCAGCTTTAGATACTGCCTCTGTTTCTTTTTCTGCCGTCTCTTTATATTCACTATATTCTTCGTTCCATTCCTTTGCGACATCACTATTAGTTTTTCCGCTGACTTTTATCGCACATTCTGATGCTGCTACAATTTCTTCTGGATTTGTATTTTCTGCCTGTGCTTTTCCTGTCCCAAAATTTATCCCGGTAAATAAAGAAAAAATCATTGCTATTGCAATCAGCATTGCCATATTTTTTTTATTCATGTCTTTTACCTCCTATCGTGTATCTTTCTTAAGATTTCTAAGTACAATTACACTTATCACTCCGCATACTGCCATCATTAAAAATAATATCAGCCATGTATTAGTCAGATGTGATGCTCCTCTATTGTATAAATCATTATGTTCATGTGGCATTCCTGTCACTTTCATATTCAGTTTATTTAAGTTTGTGATATTTCCAAGACACTCCATAGACCATCTGCTGACAGTAATGTAAGATATTTTGTCTGCCGCACCTTTTAACTCAAATAATACGCCTGAGAATAAAAGCTGTATTATAAGTACAAATGGTGCAAGTGCCATAGCCCTGTCACTGTTTCTTACACATGATGACACTATAAGTCCCAATGCTGCAGACGCATATATCGTAAGGAATATCGTGAGCCATATCTCAAGCTGTGGAGTTGGAAGTACCTGTTCCTTTTTAGGTGCGTGTTTCATAAGCACCAGAAACAATCCCGTCAAGATGGTAGTCTGCATAAAGCACACAACCGCCTGCACTATATATTTTGACAATATATATGTCCATAGTCTCAGATTTCCCATGTATTCACGCTTCAGTATAGGTCTTTCCTTACATACTTCCTGTATCGTATTGAACAAGCCTATCCATATTCCGGAGCAGGCAAGTGCAAACATTATCGACTGTGTCGAGTCATATATCTTAAAAACATCTTTTTTTGCCACTACTTTTAACAAAAGAGCGATTATTAACGGCTGCAATAAAAGCAATAAAAGTCTTTGTCTGTCATTAAAAACAAGTTCAAAATATCTCTTTGTGAGAACTCCAAGCTGCTTTAACGGTGATGTTTTCTTTCCTGAGTCTTTTATCATGTCTGATATTTTTTCATTCTCATTTACTTCAGGTATCTCCGTGTTCTTGTCAAGATGCTGCTCTTTATAAAGCATAAGATATTTCATATTCCACATATCAACATTCGAAGCAAGCTCGCTATACACATCCACAAGACTGTCTTTTCCAAAATATTCATACATTTTGTCCGGTTTTCCACAGTAACAGATTTTTCCTCCCGATCCCATAAAGATAACTTTGTCACAAAGGTTTATGTTCTGCACTGTATGTGTTACCATTATTATTGTCTTATTCTCTGTTTTTGACAGTTTTGCAAGCGTGTTCATAAGACTTTTCTCTGTATCAGGGTCAAGACCTGATGTAGGTTCATCAAGGAAGAACAGTCCGGGGTCTGCGAGAAGCTCAACTGCTATACTCGCTCTCTTTTTCTGGCCTCCACTGAGTTTTCTTATATATTCATTTGCTCTTTCCTCAAGTCCCACCATCTGTAAGACTTTTTGTATTCTCTCGTCTCTCTCTCCCTTTGTCGTATCCGGCGGCATCTTTAACTGTGCCGTATATTCTAACATTCTTCTCAATTTGAGATTTTCATATATTATGTCCTGCTGCGGCACAAAACCTATAATATTTTTAAGTGACTGAAAATTCTTTCTGAGGTCTATGCCATTGCAATAAACTTTTCCGGAAATGTCATAGTCAAATCCACTCATCGCATTCATAACCGTGGTCTTGCCTGCTCCCGAACCACCTATAATGGCTACGAACTCGTTGTTTCCTATGTCACAGAAAACATGATTTAATATTTTTTTTCTGTCATCAGCCTTGCCGACAATCTTGTTTACATTGTGCAGCTCCAATGATGCTCCGCCTGCCGCCTGCTGGTATATGACACTGTTTTCCGAGAGGAACATAGTTATGCCGGCAATCTGTATTATGTCGCCGTCATGTACTTCCATACTGCCTGCCCTCTGCACGATTTCGCCGTTTACATAAATACTGTTCACGCTGTTGTTGTCATATATCACATAGCCGTTTGCACTATTTACAAGAAGTGCGTGTTTCCTTGACACCCCCGGATTTTCAAGCACTATGTCATTGCGGCTGTCACGCCCTATCGTTGTCTGAGGTTTTGTAAGTTTTTTTGTACTCCAGACTGAATTTCTTGAAATACTTGAAAATACGAGTATTACATTTTTACTGCTGTAACTGCTGCTCCCTGCTATCCTGATAAACATATCACCCGGCTGTTTTACATAATATTTTTTTGCAAACATCGGATGGTAACTTCTGTCACGATACAGATACATTTTTCCACTGTCATCCAGATCCCCGACATAGACCATATCATTTACAAGTTTTATTTTTCCCTGTATTTCTGAAATCACCGGGTCATTTATAACTATGTCACACTGCATCGAACTTCCAAAAAACAGTCTGTCTTTTTTCATCCCGGCAAGGTCATACTCTGTTATCTGTCCGTTGCTCAAAACGATAAGTTTATTAGAAGAACCGTAATACTTTGTGTTATCCACATAAACCGTTGATTGTAATCTGTCACTGTTCTGCATAAGCCTTTTGTCCTTTTCAAATATTACTTTTCATTTATCTTCCCATCATTTGTATTTAACATAATGCAAGGTGTCTGAATTTCTTTTATCATTTTCTCAAGACTTCTCTGTCCTGAGATGGCTGTTGCCGCTTCAAGTCCGTTTGAACTTAAAACTAGCGGATAGTTCTGTATCTCACCATCTTCAAAATCATCCTGTGCTACCATGTAGTACAATAATCTTTCAGATGCAAGCTTTTTGTCTTTGTCATCATTGTCAAAGATTGAGAAAGTTCCCGTATATCTTACAAGCATCTTTCCGTCAATAACAGGTATAAGCAGTCTGTAGCCATCACTTTCTGCCGCCTGTGTCTTATAAAGTTCCTTGCGGTACTCTATTCCTGAAATGATATTTATTCCTTTCAGATAATTCTCACTATTACTTTCAAACTGCTTTTTTCCGTAATTATTTTTATCTTTGAGCCATGAAACTGTATCCGCTGATACATCATCAAACTGCTTTATGCTGCTTTTTATATCCTCATCCGATGAATCCCATGTTCCGTCACTATTTACATCAGTGCTGTTTTGATAAAGTGAGAGTAATGTGCGGTATTTCCTGTCAATATATACCGACTCACTGCCACTTCCTGCATTTTTCAGTATCTCATCAAGCTCCACAGTCTTACAGTTGTCATAATCTCCATCTTTGCCATACCATCTGCTCTCCATAAGAGACTTTTTGTCCCGGCTGGTCTGAATATCCTTTAATGCATACATTAGGACAATATCAAACGATGTCGGCATCTGCTTCATATCAGGATAATATTTTGAATAAGCTGACATATAGCTGTAATCTCTGAGGTTGAGCATCGCATAGACATTATCCTTAAGTGACACCATTTTCTTTTCACCTGATGTTATATCCGTAATATCATCCGTCTGTATCATGTCAGGATATTTTTCTTTGCCATCTTTTGCAGCCTTAAGTGCAGCATCCATATCTTTGTAACCGCTGTTTTTATCACTTATGTTCTTTACTTCCACGGTAATCTTAGGATTTTCAGCTTTCTGCTCTTTTGTAAACTGACCTCCGTCTGAAGTTTTTGTACTTTTTACGGCAGATTTAACTTTCATATTTGCACGGGATACAGTCTTTTCAACTGTATCTTTCATTTTATCGTTATCTACCCATACAACTATGTCAGTTGCCTTTTCTATCTTTGCATTCTCGTTATACAGTTTGTCACTATGCTTTATTTTATTATTGAAAAATAAGCCGCCAACCCCTATTGCCGCAAGTGCCAGCAGCGACATACAGGCAACCATTATCCTCTTTCTTTTCCTTATACGCAGTTTTACTTTTGGATATTCCGCTTTTCTCTTGCCGTTTATCGCATCATCAAACTGCTGTATTCCCTGAAATCTGAGTGCCGGCTGCACCGCCAATGCCTCCATTATCGCCCTGTCAAGATTTGGCTCTATGTCAAAACCAAGTTCTAACGGTGATTTGAGTTCGTCCTTGTATTCCCTCTCGGTAGACTCAATAGGCTTTTGTCCCGTTATCATCTGGTACAGTATCGCACCTATCGAATATATGTCAGTGAAATATCCCTGCCCGGCACTGTCTCTGTACTGTTCCGGTGCGGAATATCCTACCTTTATGACTTTTTCGCCCTCTTTTACTCCGCTTTCGTCATTTAATATCGCCGCACCAAAATCAAATACTTTTACCGAGTCCTCACCTGCAATAAATATATTGTCCGGGCTTATATCCCTGTGTATAATCCCACTTGCGTGTATCTTTTTTAAGGCTTCAACTACCGGTTCTATGATAGTCATCGCTATATCCGGCGACAGTGCACCCTGTTTTTCAAGATAATCTTTGAGAAGTACACCATCTATATATTCCATGACTATGTATGCCGTATTGTTCTCCTCAAAATAATCAAACACATTTACTATGTCATTTGCTTTTCCAAACTGTGCGATGCTCTGAGCCTCCATAAGGAAACGCTTTATCTGATTTTTATATTGCTTCTCCTTCTCACCGGACAAAAGACCTACTTTCATCTCTCCCGGTGACCTGTTTACAAGACCTACCGGGAAAAACTCTTTTATCGCAACGATAACACCAAGTGTCGCATCATAACATTTGTAAGTTATTCCGAAACCACCGACACCTATTGCCGTTCCAACAATAAAATGTCCTTTTAAAACTGTTCCCGGTCTGAGATAGTGCGGCTGCTCCGGAGGTGTTCCCTCCACATAACCGCAATAACGGCACACCTCATACGGTCCTTTGACACTAAAGCAGTTCATACATAATTCATTTGCCATAACCTGTCCTCATTTCTTTTTTTACTCTAATCTAAAACGATTAGTATCATCGCCTATGTCAAGGATAGTTCCGACTTCCAGTCTGATAGGCAGATTTTGCGGAATACATTCATCCATCTCATTTATGAAGCATCCGTTTGAAGAATTGTCAACAATATAAAATTCCTCTTTTTGTGCATCCCATGTTATGGTACAGTGAGTACGGCTTATCTTGCGTGCCTCCGGGAATACAACATCATTTACATTGTCTCTGCCAAACTTTAATTCTTCGCCCGGTTTAAAAGGTATCTCAGCTCCGGCATACATTCCCGTAATGCCGACCATAACTCCTCTCGGTCTTCCCTGACCTGAATCATCCGGCTGTGCTTTCTGTAAATTTTCAATATTTTGTGCCGTACCCGCATCGTGTGTGACTTCACCGCTTTGTACCTGCTGTGCATTTTGAACCTGTTCTGCTACCGAAGTACCAGCCTGCTCAGGTCTTGCTTCGTCGATAAATTCATATTTTGGTTTTATCTGCTCCTGATGTATCTGCTCAACATCAGGTATCATATTGTCTTTATCCTTGTTCTTTTTCGCCTTTGCAGGTTTGGTTATGATTATAAGTATTCCGCAGATTATCAGTATCACTGCTAATACCATTATCATATTTAGTCCACGCAATCTTACTATATCCTGATACTGTTTTTTATAAATCTGACCTATACCGGTTGCTTTTGTTGTAAAAACTATATTTAATACCGCCGTAACTATCGCCGCAAATCCTGATATTATCTGCCTGCTTCCTGCAACAATGCTTACTATCATAAAAATAACCGAAAGAAGTGCAGGGAGAACTACAAATACCATTATCTCAAGTACCTGACTGCCCGAAATCTTTAGTCCCGACTTTCCCATGACAAATTTTGAAAAGGTATCTTTGACAAAATCTGCCTGACTGTAAGTGTCAGTCGGATAATTCTCCTGAACAGTCTTTATCACAGGCATAAATAAAAATCCTATGTCTGCCAATAGCAGAAAAACAACTGCTATCCTGAAAAACTTAGCCAATTTGTTCATATACAACCTCACATATCTGACTTACTGTCTGTTTTGTGTTAAATAGTCCGTCCAGTTAAACTTCGCACCACACAACGGCATAAATAAAAGTTTTACTTCACCGACCGTGATAACATCGTATGCCTGAAGCTTCATAGGACTTAATACTACTTCATCGTTCAGATAGACAAGTTCGCTTGACTCTCCCGGCTGAACAAGATATAAATGCTGTTTTGGTTCATAGACAAGTATTGCGTGCTTATTTCTTGAGACACTCTTGTCCCCCACAAGTGCTATATCCATTGATGTATCCCTGCCGACAAAGTTTTTTCCAACCTTAAGTCTGAAATCCTCGCCCAGATGATTTCCGTCAAGTGCAATGACCCAGCCTGTGCAAGGTGTCGATACTGACCTTTTTACCGGCTCTTTTGCCACGGTTTCCTTAACAGGAGCCGTATTAGCCTTGCTCGTGGTCGGTGATGAAAAAATATCATGATAAAATGCTACCGTATGGTCATCATCCTCTTCCATGACACCGCCCGGCGTTATCTTTTGTACCTCCTGAACAGATGGCTTTCTTGGCTCAGTTCTTCCAATAAAACTATCCTGACTGCTGCCCAGACTATCCGGATTGCCGCCTAAAGTCTCTGTCGCGTCAGCCACCTCTTCATGTCCGCCTCTGCCAAAATTATTCATCATATTTTGTTCTGTCTGTATGTTATTTTGAACATAACCTCCTGCTTGCGGCTGCTGAGGAGGATTGTTGTAAGTCAATGGCTGTGTTGCCCCTATATCATTTCCCTGACTTTCATCAAACACTGAGGTAAGTCCGTCATCATTTCCTGCTCCCTGTGCACAGTATGGGCAGGTTGGGAATTTCTCCTTATCATAAAAATGTCCGTTACTACATCTGCTTAAGTTCATAATTTATCTCTCCTTTGTTATTTTAGTTTCTATATATTGAAGCAGTGCAACTGATGTGTTGTCCTGGGAATGTGTATTTTCCCTCACTGCTGCCTCAACCAGTATCTCTGCTTTTTTCTGCATTGATACAGCATCATTCTTTAATATCATTTTTATCCTGTCTTTTGAAAGTGTCTTTGTGACACCATCACTGCACAAAAGAACCATGTCCCCCGTCTGCATCTCAAAAGGCTTGTCGATAACATCCATAAGTTTTACATTGCCTATTCCGAGGAAACTTATAAGTGCCTCTTTCTGACGGTGTCTCATTGCTTCTTCTTTTGTCATGCTCCCATTTTCAACCATCTGCATAAGACGGAGATAATAGTTGTGATCTCTTGTGACAAGCTTTATCTCATCTCCTCTTAAAAGATATATCCTGCTGTCACCGACTGATGCCCAGTAAAGCCTGTTTTCCTCAGTTATTACTGCAACCATCGTCGTTCCTGAACCTTTTTCTCCTTCTTCATGGAAATCATGTATAACTTTGTCTATCGCTTTTATCCCGCTCTGAAAAAATAACGGTATATTGACATTAGGGTCTTTTTCTATCTTTTCAAATCCGTCTTTTAACATTGTTATGGCTGTGCGGCTCGCTTTCTCTCCGTCTGCCATTCCACCCATTCCGTCACACACAGCCGCCATCACTCTTGTTTTCCGGTTGGCTGCTATTTTTTTACTCCCCGAAACATATACCGCATCCTGCTGGTATTTTCTGTTTCCGGTTGCTGAGTATTTGCAGGTAATTATCTCCGGCACTGTCCTCACTACAGTATGGGAAACATTTCTCTGAATATTAATTTCAGGTTGTGGTTCTTTTTTCCTTTTTCCAAACAAAACTATCTCACCTCCAAATAAAACTTAATCTGCTCGTCCACAAGCCAAAACACATCTCCGGTATTTAAAATGGCACTCCTGTCTCTTCCGATAAGACCATTTTTGGTATATGTTCCGTTTTTAGACAAATCCAATATCTTAAACTGATTTGATATTGCATCATACATCACTTTACAGTGAATCCTGCTCACATCACCTTCCTCAACACATATATCACAATCATTTATGCTCCTTCCTATGGTGACGCATTTATCAGGCATAAACTTCCATTTTCTTGTTTTTCCATGCATTTTCATAGTGATATGCGGATAAACATCAACAGGAATATCTGCACTGCCTCTGTATGCAGTTTCAAATTCCCTTACAAATTCCTCCATGTTCTGTATTCTTACGGAGTAGTCAAGTTCCAGTGCACAATCTATAACCTCGCTCAATTCTTCCGGCACATTACCATTTACGCTGCTAAGGGACAACTGCTGCTCTCCGGCACATCTGTCCACTGCAGTAAGTGGTCTTTTACCGGATACGATAAAATAATAAGTTGCAGCAAGTGCATATACATCCGTCCACGGTCCCTGCTTTCCTGTTCTGGAATACTGCTCCATCGGTGCAAATCCCGGTTTTATCATAACGGACATATCCGTTGTTTCGTTTAATGCATATTGCCTTGTTGCTCCAAAATCTATCAATTTTATGCTGCCGTCCTCTAAAAGCATTATGTTGTCCGGACTTATATCTCTGTGCAGCAGTCCGAGCCGGTGAATTTTTGACATTGACTTTGCAACACTTATGATTATCACTTCTGCCATATCAAGCGGAATGATGCTGTTTTGTTTTTGCATATATTGAGCAAGTGTGCAGCCCTGTATATATTCCATGACTATATATCCTGTGTTATTTTCATAGAAAAAGTCCTTTACATCTACAACGACATCATCTTCTCTCAGATTTTTCAGTATCTTTGCTTCATTTACGAAAACAGATAATCCATGTTCATAAAAACTTCTTTTTGTTTCATCGAAAGCCCTAAGTGAAATCCCGTCCTCACTTCTTACTGCCCAGTCATTCGGAAAGTATTCCTTTATTGCGAAATTTTCCTGTGTCCAGATACTCTCCGCCAGATATGTTCTTCCAAATCCACCTATGCCAAGAACTTTTTTAATACTGTATTTCTGATCAAGGATATGACCTTTCCTAAGCGAACTATCTGAATTATCCAACTTGCTCATCGCCTCCGTTCTCTACACTGTGAAACTCAAATTTCTCTCTGCCCGCCGTGATAACATCCCCATCTAAGAGCATCCTTTTTCCGGTTATCTTCACACCGTTTACAAAAGTTGAATTTGTAGTTTCCAGATCTTCTATATAGCAAGCCATTTTAGTAACTTCTATGGCAAAATGCTGTCTTGAAAGCCTGTCATCGTCAAAATATATGTTGCATATGTTCGACCTGCCTACAAAGATACTTCCCTCGACATTCCACTCTACCTCTCTTATCTTTCCTGCCCTGTCAGTAATTATGAGTCTTATCAGCTTTGAATCTGCTTTCATAAGGTCATCGGCAGGCACCTCCACTACATTTGCAGGCTTTTTCTTTATCACTATGATAGTTATCACACCTATGACAATAACTATGAGAACAACCAGTATCCACCAGTAAGTCCTTACCGCCTGCTTGATTCCCTCGGTTGTCGGATTAAGCCCGTCCTTAACTTCAAATTTCACCTTGTTGGTCTTTATCGTATTTTTCTCCACGGAATCATCTTTAATATTCTTACATTCCAATGTATATGAGCCTGTGTAAAATTTGTCTTTAAAGAACAATGTGTATATATGTTCCTGTTCATTTACGGTTATGTTTGATATTTCCCATACTTTTCCGTCTTTTCCTTTGAACCTTACAAGGTAATTACTCTTATCCTGTGCACCGGTAAGGTTTTTTGTAGTTCCATCTTCAATATTTACTTTTATTGAATTGTCCCCTGACTGTTCTATGCTCTTTACTTTCGGTCGGTCAGTATCTTTCTGGCTGTTTGTATATTCAAACTGTCCCTCTTTGTCTAAAGCTGCTTCTTTTGTCTTTCCGCCGGATTTCATAACAATGTTTAACTTTGACTCTGACAACGATAATGTTTTGTTACTTCCGTCAACGGCTCTAAATTTTAATACATATGTCTCATCAAACAATATCCTGTTGATTTCTTTAAATCCTTTTTTTACATCCTTTGTGCTGCTGCAGTCCTTATAATAACCTCTGCTATAGTTCTCATTAAGAATATTTTTCTTTGTATTTTTTATCTTGCTAAGATTAGGTTTTGAACTTACATTTTTCAGCAATACCGCATAGACCGGTACTTTAGACTTCTTTACTGCCGGATTTACATTATAATCTTCCTTATCTTTTCCGGCACTGTCATCCTCTCCGTCCGTAATAAGAAACATAACTGTTCGCTCTGATGAGTTATCAACTGTCGTAAGTTTTTTTGTTATCGAACGGTACAGCACCGTATAATTTTTATTTCTCTTGAGCTTATTTATCTTTTTAATATCTTTGTCACGGCTTTTTTTGTCCGACTTTCCGTCAGCCTTAAAGACTTCAACCTTATTTCCGTGTTTACTGTCAGCACCGACCGTGTAAAGCTCCATCTTGTCAATCTTTCTTATTTTCTTTCTCAGGTTTACAAGACTTTTCTTAACTTCGTTAAACTGTTTTTCGTCAACTGATTTTGAGTTATCCAAAAATATAACATATCTTACAGGCTTATCTGCCTTTGCAAATTTAGTCACGCTTTTTGTTTCAAACTCAATGTCTTTTCCCTTAAAAGAAGCTGTGTACTCTGCATCTTTTGAAACTTTTTCGCCATTTACATAAGCTGTTATCTCCGGAGGATTTCCTACTGCCTGCTCAATATTTAACTGCTTTCTCTCCGCATATGACACCTTTGTATTTAATGCCGTAAACAGTGCTACGATTAGAAACGCATATGTTATCTTTCTTATTCTTTTTCCCATGTTATATCCTCCTGACAATATGGTATAAATTTAAGCTCTGTCTCTCCCACTTTTATCACATCACCCAATTTCAAAGAGTGCGGCTCTGTCACTAAATCCCCGTTCAGATAAACGATATTGGATTTTTCCGCCGTCACATAAAACTCATTTCCCTTAGGGTCATATAAGACCGAGCAATGTTTCTCCCTCGAAATACTCTTGTCATCAGTAAGCACAACATCCATCGCCTGACTTCTGCCTACAAAATTCTTGCCTGCATGAAGCCTGTAGTCATTGCCCTTTTCATCGCCGTTTATACATACGAGCCATCCCGTTACCGGCGGCTTTTTGGTAACTCCAAAAAATCCAAAAGATACTGTTTTATCACCATCCTCTGACGAACTCTCCTGCATTTCGCCCATATCCGGCTGCATGAGATTTCCTGCACTTTCAAAGTTTCCGCCTATTATCTCACCGAGCTGTTCACCAAGAGATATATCTACTTCCGCAATAGATACGGTCTTGTCATCTTCTTCCACATCGTCTAAAGATATACTCAGCTGCTCTCCTGCCCTCTTGCAATGAGGACAACTCTTATACATCTTTGGATCATACCAATGTCCGTTACTACACTTTACTGCCATACATCTACTCCTACTTATCTTTGTTTATCTGATAAAAACAGCTATCGCCGAATAATTATCCATATTCGTTCCTCTGCCGTTTTCTAGTACTATCTTTCTCATTTCTTCAAGCCATTCTGCTGGTGTTGCTGATTTTTTCAACAGTTTGCACATTGTCTTTTCATCTATCAGCTCCCAAAAACCGTCACTGCACATAAGAAAAGTTGTCTTTTTTCCTATCTTTATCTTTTTGCTGACGCTGTATTTAGGGCTGTCCCACGGTGTTCCCACAACTCTCAAAAGCCTGCTCCTGTCAGGATGGTGTCTTATCTCACTTTCCTTTATATCTCCCCTTGCTGCTAATAACTGAGGAATACTGTGGTCAAGGGTTCTGTCCTTAACTTTTCCGCTCTCAAAGTGATATACCCTTGAATCCCCGACATGATAATATGATGCATCCTCCTGCTCTATATAAAGGCAGGTTAGCGTAGTCTTCATTGATGATTGAGCATTTTCCCTTTCCTGTTTTTTCAATAGATTTTCCTGTGTACTCACAATGGCGTGCTCAACATTAACACCTTTGTTACACACCGACTCTATCATTTCTTCAACGACAAATCTTGAAGCCACCTCACCTTTTCCGTGTCCTCCAAGTCCATCGCACAGTACACACAATACTCCTGTATTATCTTTCCCTACTCCAAGATAATCTTCATTGTTTGTGCGTTCACCTTTGTCTGTTATTGCTGCATAAGTTATTTCATATTTTTTTTCAGCCATAATCCTGTCACCTCTTTTTTGTTATTATGTCGTAT
>ERZ773200.1134-NODE-1134-length-23816-cov-3.376163_pt1 | contig 23816 bp, 14 predicted proteins | sample MGYA00581008_ERZ773200 | MGnify/ENA primary metagenome ERZ773200 (study PRJEB29015, sample SAMEA2737770) | human gut metagenome | biome: human gut; feature: human-associated habitat; material: faeces | place: China | collected 2012 ... | reverse complement strand
TGTGAATCCCTCACGGGTCAGCACTGCGCAGTGCTGACCCGTGAGGGATTCACAATGCGGAAGTACTGGTCAGTGCATGCGCAGCGACATAGTGAGAATTTCACGGAAACCTCCGCGCATGTCAGGGAGCTTGTGACGGACGCAGTCAAGCGGCAGCTTGTCAGCGATGTGCCGCTGTGCTGCTTTCTGTCCGGAGGTCTGGACAGCAGCATAATCTCCGCGATTGCCGCCGGGGAGTTCCAGAAACAGGGAAAGCGGCTGTCCACCTGGTCGATAGACTACAAGGATAACCACAAGAACTTCCACGCGAGCAGCTTCCAGCCTGACGAGGACGCGCCATGGGTAGTCAGAATGGCGGAGTTCATTGGTTCAGAGCACACAAACGTGGTGCTGGATACACCGGCGCTGGCCGAGGCGCTGTATGATTCTACGCGGGCGCGCGACCTCCCTGGAATGGCTGACGTAGACAGCTCGTTATATCTGTTCTGCGGGAAGATAAAGGAGAAATTCCCGGTTGCGCTCAGCGGTGAATGCGCTGATGAACTCTTCTGCGGGTATCCATGGTATCACAGGAAAGAAGTGTTGTTTTATGATGGGTTCCCCTGGTCGACGGCTGTACCTGAACGCGCTGCGCTGATGAAAAATCCCATGACCGCATGTGAAGCGGAGGAGTATGTCCGCCGCAGTTATGACAAGTGCCTTTCGCAGGTGGAGTATCTTGATTCCGACAACGAAACCGACCGCAGAATGCGCGAGATGTTCATGCTGAACATGGACTATTTCATGGCAACTCTGCTTGATAGAAAGGATCGAATGTCGATGGCACACGGGCTGGAGGTCAGAGTGCCGTTCTGCGACTACCGCATAGTTGAGTACGCCTACAATATTCCGTGGGCGATGAAGGCGTACACCGGGCGTGAAAAAGGTCTGCTTCGCCATGCAATGACCGGACTTCTCCCGGAGGACGTGCTCTGGCGTAAAAAAAGTCCGTATCCCAAAACGCACAACCCGGATTACATGGAGCTGCTGTCCGGAAAGCTCCGCAGCGTGCTGAATTCCGACGACTGCCGCCTGACCTCGATTGTGAACGCCGACAGGCTCCGCGAGCTGTTGGATACCAATGGAGCAAGCTTCGGAAAGAACTGGTTCGGGCAGCTTATGACTGTTCCTCAGATCTACGCGTATATGTTACAAATCGAGTACTGGCTGCGTGAGTATAACGTTGAAATAGTATAATAAATGGGCTGGCAGAATTCTGTCAGCCTTTCTTAGACTGCCATGATGCATTTTTTTCAAATCAGATTTTCGGCTGATATGCGAGTATACGGCCGGTCATTTGACATTTCTGAACGCGGAAGGCGTCATGCCTTCGTAGCGCCTGAACAGCTTGCAGAAGTAGCTTTCCGAGCCGAACCCAGTCTGCTCTGCAATATCTGCGATGGAAAGCTCAGTCGAGGTAAGAAGCGACTTTGCCTCCTGGATACGGCGCTTCGCGATGTACTCCATCGGCCGCAGACCCAGGATATTCCGGAAAAGAAGGCAGAGGTGCTGCTTCGATACCCCTGCGGCGCTGCACAGGTCGTCCATTCCCAGCGGCTCTGCGAAGCGGCTGTTTATCAGGTCGAGCGCTCTCATGAGCGCAGGGGAGGGCGCTCTGGACGAGCTTCCCGACGAGATGAGCCGGTAGAACTCGATAAGAAAATCATACAAATAACCGGAAGCCCTGAAATTCCCGAAGAAGCTGTCCGCACGGATCGCGTCGTGCATTTTGCGGAAGATGTGTTCCAGGGTTCTGGTGTCGCTCAGCTCGAAAACCCCGGGCTGCTCAAGCCCGAACTGCCGGAGTACTTCCTCAGCTGCGCTTCCTCCTGGTATTACCCAGTGTATGTCCCAGACGTCCTCGTTGGCGTAGTATTCGTGCGGGAACGCCGCCGGCAGAAATATCGCAGAACCTGCGGGAACATTCAGCCGGTTTCCGCTGATGACGAGCGTTCCGCTTCCACGGGTGCAGAAAAGTATCTGCGGCGAGCTGTGGCCTTCCGGCCGCACAACGTGATCCTGACAGAGGTGCAGTCCCATATTCAGCAGAAAAATGGGAAGCTGCTGTTCGCCGCGAAATATCGGGTAATCGGAATAAACCAAAAAAACCACCTCTATATTCATATCGTTATAAAATAATAATATCATCTATTGACAGGGTTGTCAATATGCTGTACAATAAAAATAACAAAATCACTGGAGGTCAATATGGATATTTCAGCTATTTCAAAGAAAAATTCGCCCAAAAGCCGCATGATTTACCATGAGGATCCGCAGGCGCTGCATATCGGAACGCTTCCGAAGCACTGCTATTTCATACCGTTCGCACCCGGCGAGGACTCGTTTTCCGCCAGGGAAAACTCCTCGCGGTTCAAACTGCTGAACGGAGAGTGGGACTTTAGCTATTATGATAGTATCGTTGACATGGAGGACGATTTCACCGTGCTTCCAGGCAGCGAAAAAATGCCGGTGCCGTCCAACTGGCAGCTCCATGGGCATGACAAGCCGCAGTATACGAACATCGCCTATCCGATACCCTACGACCCGCCTTATGTCCCGGACGATATCCCGGTCGGAGTTTACAGCCGGAATTATAGCTACACTCCCGATGGAATGCGCAGAATACTGACGTTTGAAGGCGCTGACAGCTGTCTGTATCTTTACATTAACGGAGTGTTTGTAGGTTATTCCCAGGTGTCGCACAGCACTTCCGAGTTTGATGTCACACAGTACCTCCGGGAAGGCGAAAACCGCATTACAGCGGCAGTGCTCAAATGGTGCGACGGAACCTACCTTGAGGATCAGGACAAATTCCGGCTCTCGGGAATATTCCGCGATGTGTACATGCTCTCAAGACCTGAAAAGCGGCTTGAAAACTACATCATAAGAACCGAACTTTCAGAGGATCTCACCTCTGCAAAGCTGACATTCACTCCGTCCGGAAGCCCCGCAGAATGCACTCTCCACGACGATTCCGGCAGGCTGATTTCGAACTTTTCGGCGGCAGACGGCGAAACTATTTCCGTGGAAATATCCGACCCGAAGCTCTGGAATGCCGAAACGCCGTACCTCTACCGTCTGACTATAAACGCAGGCGGCGAAACCATCGGCGAGCGTGTGGGATTCCGCAGGATATGCGTTGAGAACGGCGTTGTTAAGCTGAACGGAACCCCGATAAAATTCAAGGGCGTGAACCGCCACGACAGCTACCCTGACACCGGGTACTACGCGCCGCTGGACAAAATGCGGCTCGACCTCACGCAGATGAAACGCCACAATATAAACGCCGTCAGGACGTCGCACTACCCGAATGCGCCGCAGTTCTATCAGCTCTGCGACGAGCTGGGGCTGTATGTGATAGACGAAGCCGACGTTGAAACGCACGGCTGCGTTATAGTCTACAACGACCTAAAGTGGAGCAAGGGATACGACGGAATCGCGCTTCTTGCCTCGGACGAGCGCTTTAAAACAGCGATATGCGATCGCGCCGAATCCCTGGTAAAACGGGATATCAACCGCCCCTGCGTTCTGCTCTGGTCGCTGGGCAACGAAAGCGGCTGGGGTACGAATTTCCTGGCGGCGGGGCAGCTTGTGAAGTCGCTGGACGACACCCGGCTCCTGCATTACGAAAGCACTTACCGTCTTGACGATACGCCGACCGATATCCTCGACCTCGTATCTAAAATGTACCCCTCCAGTCAGGAAATGAAGGATTACCTTGCCGACGAAAAGGAGACCCGTCCGTATATCCTCTGCGAGTACTGCCACGCGATGGGCAACGGCCCCGGCGACCTTGAGAATTACCACAGCACGTTTTATTCCAACGAGCGATTCTGCGGCGGGTTCATCTGGGAGTGGGCAGATCATTCGTTTCCGCTTGGGCTCACGCCCGACGGCAGAATAAAATACGGCTATGGCGGCGATTTCGGCGAGCGCCACCACGACGGCAACTTCTGTATGGACGCTCTGAATTATCCCGACCGCACGCCGCACACAGGGCTTCTGGAAGCAAAGCAGGTGTACCGTCCAGTCCGCGTAACAGCGGGGGAGGCCGGACGCTTCATTTTCAGCAGCACGCTTGAATTCGCGGACGCGGGACGGCTCCTAGACTGCCGCTGGGAGATCTCCAGAGCCGGAGTGACGACCTGCGCGGGAACGCTGAATTTCTCACTTCCGCCGATGGGAACTGCGGAGATATCCGTTCCAGAGGCAGCCGAGCCTTCCAACGAGGAATCCTATATCCGCTTCGTGTTCACTGCTAAGGAGGAAACTCCGTACTGTGAAAAGGGGCATGAGGTCTGCTTTGACCAGGTAAAACTGTGCGTAGGAAAGCCCTTGGCAGAACCCGCGCCTGAAACCCCGGTCAAAGTGGAGGAAACAGCGTTTATCGTCAGCGTGACCTCCGGGGAGACCGTGTTCCGGTTCAACAAGCGGCTGTCTGCGTTTGACTCCATAAAGCACAGCGGGAAGGAGCTGCTTGATAGACCGCTGAGCTTCAATTTCTTCCGCGCACCAGTTGATAACGACATTATGAAAAACGACTGGTACGCCGCGCACCTGAATGAACTTACACCGCGCAATTACGGCGTGACCGTTGATTCCACCCCGATTTCCGCGGAAATAAAGCTGCGCCAGTCGATGTCGTGGGGAGTCCACCAGCCCGCGGCTTACATGGACGTGACTTACCGGATATCCGGCGGCGCGCTTGATATCGAGTGTTCTGCGGAGTTCTCAAACAAGGTTGAAATGCTGCCGAGATTCGGAATTCGCGCGTTCCTGCCCCGAAGATTCTCGCAGGTCGAGTATTACGGATACGGTCCGTATGAGAGCTACGCCGACAAACACCAGGCAAGCTGGGTAGGGAAGTTCACAGCGGACGTCAGCGAACTTCACGAGGATTACATCAGACCGCAGGAGAATTCCTCGCACTGGGGCTGCGCATAGCGAGCTGACCGACGGCGAGACCGCTCTGCGGTTCGCCTCCGACCCGGGATTTTCGTTCAACGCCTCGGAGTACACGCAGGAGGAGCTTGCGGCGAAGCGGCACAATTTTGAACTTGAAAAATGCGGAAGCAGCGTTGTTTGCATAGACAGCCGAATGGCGGGAGTTGGCTCCAATGCCTGCGGCCCGGCGCTGGACGATAAATACCGCCTGCCGCTGCCGGAGATCTCCGCGAAGTTCCGAATTGAAATAAGCACCAAGGAGAAACACTGATGAATTTTTGCGATACCTACAATAACCGCAGGCTGTTTTGCAGCGGCTGGGAATTTTTCAAGGCGCCTTTTGGCTCTGAATATTCCGACGGCTTTGATTTCAGGGCGGTTGACCTCCCGCACGACTGGCTGATTTACAACACTAATAATCTGTATGAGACCTCCACGGGCTGGTATAGGAAGAGCTTCAGTTATGAAAAGAAGCCCGGAGTGCGCACTTACATAAGATTTGACGGCGTGTACATGGATTCTCACGTGTACATCAACGGAAAGACTGCCGGCGAGTGGAAGTACGGATATTCCGCGTTCCAGTTTGATATAACCGACCTCGTCGTGAACGGCGAAAATACGATAACTGTCCGCGTCGACCACCGCGCGCCGAACTCCCGCTGGTATTCCGGCGCAGGAATTTACCGCAGCGTGTGGCTGTGCGAATCTCCCGAAATGCGCTTCGGAAACGATGGCGTGTACATTTCCACGGAAAAGAACGGCGAGGATTGGACAGTAACCGTGACCTCCGAGGTACTGCGCCCTGCGGGGACTCCGATAGCAGGAATAAGGCTCCGTCAGACCGTGCTTGACCCTGACGGAAACGCCGCCGCTTCCGCTGAATCTGACGCCTGCGCCGCTGATTTCTCCTGCATTCCGGAGGCTGTCCGGGTGGACGGAGCCAGCTATTCCGTAACAACGCAGAACCTGCGCGTTGATTCCCCGGCGCTCTGGGATATCGAGTCCCCGAAGCTGTACACGCTGGTTTCCGAGATAATATCCGGTGGCGACGTTGTTCAGCGCATTTCGCAGCGGTTCGGATTCCGCACGGCGGAGTTCACCACCGACCGGGGATTTTTCCTCAACGGGCGGCATGTGAAGCTGCACGGCTCCTGCGAGCACCACGACAACGGCTGCCTGGGCGCGGTCTCCAACAGAGCCGCGATTCTGCGCAGGTTCAGAAAGCTACGTGAGATGGGAGTTAACGCGATAAGAACTTCCCACAACATGCCCGCGCAGGAATTCATGGAACTTGCCGACGAATTCGGAATGCTGATCCTCTCCGAGGGCTTCGACATGTGGGAGCGCAGCAAGACCGACTACGACTATGCGCGTTTCTTTGACGAGTGGGTAGAAAAGGACGTGGCTTCCTGGGTAAGGCGCGACCGGAATCACCCCTCCATTATCGGCTGGAGCATAGGAAACGAGATATTCGACACCCACGCCGACGAGCGCGGTCAGGAGGTAACGTCGCTGCTAAGGCGGCTGGTGAAGCTCCACGACCCGCAGGGCAACGGATATGTTACCTTTGGCTCGAATTACATGCAGTGGGAGAACGGCCAGAAGTGCGCCGATATTCTGAAGCTGGCGGGCTACAATTACGGCGAGCGGCTCTACAACGAGCACCACGAGGCTCACCCCGACTGGGCGATCTACGGCAGCGAGACTGCCTCGGTGGTTCAGAGCCGCGGCATATATCACTTCCCGCTCTCGCAGACCGTACTCGCGGACGATGACGAGCAGTGCTCCTCGATCGGAAATAGCTGCACCGGCTGGGGCGCGAAGAACACCGAGGAGTGCATTATAAAGGACAGGGACGCGGAATTCTGCGCGGGTCAGTTCATCTGGAGTGGATTCGACTACATCGGAGAGCCTACCCCGTACAGCACGAAGAATTCCTATTTCGGTCAGTACGACACTGCGGGATTCCCGAAAGACAGCGCGTATGTTTTCCGCGCAGAGTGGACGGACTATAAGAAGGCTCCGTTCGTTCATATTTTCCCGCACTGGGATTTCAACGAGGGTCAGCCGGTAGATGTCAGAGTTTGTTCCAATGCGCCGAGGGTGGAGCTTTTCCTGAACGGAGAATCTCAGGGAGCGTTCGACATCGACCACAATCACGGTCAGAAGCTGACATCCGACTACATTATTCCCTATCACAAGGGCGAGCTGCGCGCAGTAGCGTACGATGAAAACGGAAACATCATCGCGGAGGATACAGCGCGTTCCTTCAGCGACGCCGTGAAGCTGGAAGCAGTACCGGACAAAACCGCGCTGCATGCCGACAGCAGCGACCTTATCTACATTGAGATAGCCGCATACGACGAAAACGGAACATTCTGCGCCAACGCAAGCAACCGTGTGAACGTCACGGTGTCGGGCGCGGGAAGGCTCCTCGGACTGGACAACGGCGACAGCACCGATTACGACCAGTACAAAGGAACATCGCGCAGGCTTTTTTCCGGCAGACTTCTCGCTGTGATAGGCGCCACGGAAACCGCTGGAGATATCCGGGTGAAGGTGCAGTCCCCGGGTCTGCCGGAGTGTTCCGTAACGCTCACAGCCGAGGAATCAGAGAATGAGTACGGCGTTTCCTGCAAAGAAGTGCTGAAATTTGTTCCCACCGAGTGTGGAAGAAACGACGAGATACCCGTCCGCAAGGTCGAGCTGTTGGCGGACGCGCTGGAGTTCACGCCCGACCGCCGCGAGATAACCGTAAGAACGCTGATTTTCCCGGCAAACGCGGACATGGCAGGTGATATCGAGTACCGCGTGACGAACATCACCGGAATAGTAACCAACATCGCAGACTGCGTAGTAAACGCGGACAGCACAGTGACCGTCCGGGCGAAGGGCGACGGGGAGTTTTATCTCAGGGCGCTCTGTAAAAACGGAACGGACAGAGTGCATATTCTGTCGGTGCTGCCGTTCAGGGCAGCAGGGCTTGGAGCCGCGTTTATCGACGCATACGGCTTCGTTGCAGGCGGTCTTTATTCCAGAGCCAGCGAGAATATTTGCAGCGGCGTGAACCGCGGCGTTGGATTCGCATTCGGCGGAAACTCATGGGCGGCGTACGATAATGTAGACTTCGGGCGCGACGGCTCCGATATAGTGACCGTTTCGATCTGGGCGAACACGCTCGATCCGGTCAGACTGTGGGTGTGGGACGGGATACCCGGCGATGGAGAGTTAATCGGTGAATTCACCTACCATGAGGAGCCGAAATGGATGGTATTTGTTCCGGAGACATACCGGCTTTCAAAGAAACTGCGCGGAGGTCACACCATATGCATGGAGGCCGACTGCGGCTACCAGATGAGCGGCTTCAGATTTGAGCGCGTGCGCCGGGAGTTTTCGGAGATAAACTCGGCTTCGGCTGAGCAGATTTACGGCGACAAGTTCACCAAGGGTGAGGACGAAGTGACAGGGATAGGCAACAATGTCGTGCTTGATTTCGGCGAGTTTGACTTCACTGACGAGCAGCCGTCGAAGCTCGTTATCTGCGGAAGATCCCCGCTGCCGCTGAACAGTATCCACCTTACCGCCGGAACAGAGCGTATTATCTGCGAGTTCAGAACGGAAGGCGAATCCGGCTATGTTGAGCGTGAGTTCCCGCTGGATTGCATTGCAGGTAAGCAGAACATCAGTTTTACGTTCCTTCCCGGCAGCGATTTTGATTTCAGATCGTTCAGATTTGAAAAGTAAAAAGAAATTTAAGTAATTACCTGATTTTTACTTGCATTTTTCTTCGGAAAGCTGTATAATGTAAACGTTATCTAGATGATGACATCATAATCATAAGAAATCAGGAGGAGAAACATGACATCAACGAAAAGAATACTCAGCGGATTGCTTGCTGCGGGAATGATTCTCAGCCTCACCGCGTGCGATGAGGAGCCGGCGGTATCCGGCGGAAATTCCGCAGGGAACACACCGGGCGCCCCCGCTGTGACTACTACAGCAGCGACCACGACTACCGACCCGGACGATAATGCTCCCACCGACGCGGAAATCAAGGAAGTCGGCACCGACGCCTACACTCCCGACGGCAACAGCGGCACGATCGTGTGGCTCGGCTACTATGACCTAATCACCGACGGCAGCGCTTCCGAGCAGTACAAGATATTCAACAGCGAACTTTACGGCGGCGATATTGAGTATGTATCAACAACCAGCGGCACGGCTTACTTTGAGAAGCTGGCTACTATGATATCCTCGGACGATTCTCCGGATATCGTAAGATACGAGTGGCAGTCATTCCCGACGGGCATGAGCAAGAATATGTACGAGCCGCTCGACGGCGAGATCGACATGACCTCCCCGCTGTGGTCTGACATGGCCGAGACCGCTGAGCGCTTTGCGTACAAGGGCAAGCACTATTATTATCCCTACCGCATAACCACCAACTTCGCGCTGAACTACAACCGCAAGTCCCTTGAGGAATACGCGCTTGACGATCCCTACGACCTCTACATGAACAATCAGTGGACATGGGATACATTTAAGCAGCTCCTTATCGACTGGTGCAGCGCTGACGACAGCCACATCGGCTATGCAGGCGAGGGCGCGATGAGCTTCATCGCAACGACTGGCACATCTCTTGTAAAGGTACAGGAGGACGGCACCGCCAGGAACAACATCAGCGATATCAACGTATCCCGCGCGATGGAATACTGCGCAGACCTCTACAGAAACGGTCTGACCTATCAGAACGAAATAGGCGACTGGGTATCTCCGCAGCTCTGGGCTGATAACTCCGATCGCATTCTGTTCCTGGGCATGAACCCCGAGTGGACATACGGCGCGGCAGCTGGTCAGGTTCAGAATAAGCCGGGCGCAGCGGACGACATCTGCAATACCGTGTCTGACTTCGCGTTTGTTCCGTTCCCGAGAGACCCGCAGGCTGACAAATACTACATCGCGTACGACACATTCGGATACCTTGTTGCAAAGGGTGCAAAGAACAAGAAAGGCGCTCTCGACTGGATCAACCTCTGCCGCGTTTACGAAACTGACCCGGCTGTAAATGCCACCAAGAAGCAGGAAGCGATAAATCCCGAGCCTGTTTACTTCACCAGCGGCAAGTACGAGGGACTTCAGAAGTGGGCGCTTGTCTGGGACGAGCGTCAGTATGACCTCTGGCAGGATATGATGGATCCGAGCAAGTTCAGCTTCACTTTCGACGACTGCTGGGGCTTCAACGACGATCTCAAGACCATCTGCAACACTATCCTGTTCGACCCGATGTTCCACGGCGAGTCCTTCACAAAGCTCAGCGCCGAGTACTCACCGGTAATTGATTCCATAATCAACGGCTGATAAACGCAAAATGCTGCCGCACTATTGCGGCAGCATTTACTATTTAACCCCTCCGGTCAGAGTCGGAGGGGTTTGCTTATACGGAAGCGGCGGCGCTGTTTCTTTCGCTGACGAATTTCACGAACTCGTCCTGAGGAACAGGCTTTGAGTAGTAATAGCCCTGTATGTAGTCGCAGCGCAGGTCTGAGAACTTCTTCACCATGTCCTTGGTTTCGATACCTTCGACTACTATCTCCATGTCGAGGTCCTTTATCATTTTAACGGTATTCTGAAGGATAGTCCACATTTTGCTGGTCTGGTTGTTCACGAAGGATTTGTCGAGCTTCACTATCTTGAGCGGAAGAGCTGCGATGCGGTACATGTTGGAATAGCCCGTGCCATAGTCGTCAAGCGAGAAAGATATTCCTGCGCTGCTGAGTTCTGCGAGATTCTCGGTCATCACGCTCTGGTCGAAGCTGGCGGCGGTCTCGGTTATTTCAAGGTTTATCTGCTCCGGAGAAACTCCATATTTGTTCATTATTCCGAGTATCTTTTCTGAAAGACCGTGCTGCATGCACTGTGAAACGGAAAGATTCACCTCGATATAGCTTAATCCGAGCTTTTTGAACTCATCGTTGCCGATGAACCTGCATACTTCCTCAAGCACAAACTCGCCTATCTTGTGTATAGCTCCGCTCTTTTCAGCGGCGGGAATAAATATTTCAGGGGAGATGAATCCGTCTTTTTCGTCGATGAGCCTGAGCAGCGCTTCTGCAGATTCGAACCTCTTGTTTTCAACGGAATAGATTGGCTGATAGTAGACATGGAATCCATGATTTGCAAATGCGTTGTCTATTATGCAGTCAATTTCTGACAGCAGGGTCATGCTTCTTTTAACGCTTGCGCTGCTGGCGTGCAACACTTCGCCGTTATATGGAATCTTGGAACTGAACTCTGCACCGAAAGTTGTCAGCGACTTAAGGTCGCGGATATCTTCCGGACACTGCGCGGTGCATACATATGCAATAAGATTGATGTCGTACTGATTTATCTTGAAAGTCTTTTTTAGCTCGCTGTTTATCATTTCGGCGGCTTTCTGCGTGTGGTCGCTGTCACAGTTGTTGAGAGTCAGACGCAGACAGCCCTCACCGATGTTATATACTTCACCGTAATTCTTTATGCATTTTTTCGTATTTATCATTATTCTGCCGACATTCATCAGCAGCTCGTTCATCAGTTCATATCCGATAATGTTGCTGATTGTCCGATAGTTGGAAATGTTGACCATGATAATTGATACCTGATTTGCAGTCAGGAAGTATTTTTTCATATCGTCCGCGTAGGCGCTCATTTTGCGCAATCCGGTGGCGGAATCAATGATTTCTTCCGGCCGCTGTATCATAGCGATGATCAGCAGAATGCCGACCGCACCTGTGAAAGAGGTAACGCAGATATCAGGAAACATCGGTATCAGGACGCCTGCAACTCCCGCAAGCGGTATCTGGAACAGCAGGCAGACTATCTTCGGAAATGAGAACAATTTGTGATAGAACAACACATAGCACATTGCGATGATAATATAGAATCCGGCTGTCGCATAGGTAACGTAAGCCATAGGATTTATCGTATATACACCATCTGGATAATCGACAACAGTGCCGGTGAATATGTTGCATATCAGCAGCGAAATGTCAGCGATATATGGCACAGCCAGCGTTATCCACATTGATTTTTGCCTCGGCAGCTTGTACCATACGCTGGTCAGGCTCAGCACATATAAAAGGAAGCATGGCGTTGTGGTATTGTAGACTATCATCTGCACCGAATGAGCAAAACGCCTTAACATCAGATCCGGAACGCAGAGGTTGTCAAGCGCGTCTGCCCATATTTCAAGACTGCAGCTCAGCAGTGTTACCGATACAAGGATCAGAAATAAATGATTTGCAGTGCCTTTGGTCATGCGGCGGGTGAGCTGTGATAACAGAGCTATAACAAGGATCACCAGCGCGGCAATATCAAGGTAGAAAATACGTTCAGTCATCATATCACCTTCAGAATCATATTCTTTATATATTAATTATATCATACTTGGATTATATTTGCAATACTTCAACAATAACAATAGCGTATCTTTGTTAACATTGTACAAAAAAGACCTGCGATAAAAGGCTTGAGTTTATTGCAGGTCTGATTGACGCTGTTACTGATCCCTTACAGCTTTTCTGCTGCGCTTGTCTTCATACATTCTGGCGTCAGCTATTCTGATGATATCGTCTATGCTGTCGGAAGAACTCCATCCTGAAAGATCAGTTTTTTCCATGCCGACGCTTACTTCCACGCGGTAAGGGCAGCCGGAACTGCGGTTGTAGCCCGCAAGATAAGCCCTGACCTCCGTGATATAGTCCTCCGGGCTGAAATCATCGCCAGAGGCTATCACGGCAAATTCATCACCTCCGAACCGCGAACATACCAGCTCGTAGCCGGGCGCGGACATCAGCGCTGCTGCGACTGTCTTTATCGCACGGTCGCCTTCGTTATGTCCGAAATTGTCGTTGATATATTTCAGCCTGTCCATGTCGATGGAGAAAAGATAGATGAATTTTCCCTCGCCGCACAGCTTGTCGAATTTTTTGTAGAATCCACGGCGGTTCAGAAGACCGGTCAGCGGGTCGCGGATGTGCATTTCAGCAAGCTCGCTGTTCATTCGTTCCAGCTTCACGCGATGTATCAGATTTTCCAGTATCTGGACTGTATTGCTGATATATCTTCGGCGGTTGGAGTAAATAAATTCGTCTGCAAAAGCGATAGCCGCACAAGTGTAACCCAGAACCTCGTCCATAAAATGCAGCGGCGAGAAATACAGCACATCGAACTTATCAAGCGCATCTTCAAGATCGGGCAGAATATTTTCAGCCGGAAAAATGATGTCGGTGTTGGTGTGATTTCCCATTCTGCGGACAAAAAACGCGTTCATTTTTTCAGTGAAAAGATCGTGATAGCGCGCTTCGTCAGGCGTTTTGCTGAAAAGATCCGTGTTCAGGCAGAACCATTCGAAGTAGTCGCCATGGGTAGACATAACATCTGCAAGCTCTGAAAGATCACGGCACTGTGTTGCTTTTCTGAGAAAGTTGAACATAAAGTCTTCGTGCCAGATCGAATTGTCGACTCTTTCATAGAGTTTGATTATTTTATCGCAGGCGTTTGCCGAGTCTGTTTTGTTGCAGCCGCAGGAGCCGCCGAGCTGCATTCTGTAGGGTATCACAGCGTCACGGACAGTATCTCCGGCTAGCACTTTCCCGATTATTTCCATCGTTCTTGCGCCCACTGCCGAATAATCCACACAGCCAGTGGTGAGCCTTGGCTGGTAAAATTTCTCCAGTTCGATGCCGTCGAATCCGGTGACAATCACATCATCCGGGACAGCGTATCCCTTTTCCGAAAGGTACTGGCAGACGGTTATCGCCATGGAATCATTGCAGCAGATGATAGCCTCTGGCATGGGAAGACCGCTTTCCACAAAACAGTCCATGGCGCGGCGGGTGGGGTCCTCCCAGAAATCGCCGTAGCCTAACCTGCGTTCGTCAAATTCGATGCCATTTTCAGCTAGTACGCGCTTGAAGCAGTCGATGCGGGCTTCAGAAAAGTCGTTATCTTTGAATCCCGCTATGAAATTCACGGTGCGGCAGTGGTGGTCCTCAACGACATGACGGATTATCCGCTCAAAGGTGGTGACGTAGTCGAACATTACGCTGGGAACTCCGTCAAAATGTCCGTCTATTGTGACCACCGGGATATTACCGTCTTTTGCGGCGGCGATTATTGAAGCGGAAACATCGTTGTTATTGATGGAGCCCGGCAGCACTACAAGAGCGTCAATGATATCAGTATTTATCACCTTGTAGACGCTGGCTTCACCAGTGGTTTCGTGTGAGCGGCTGTACAGGTCGCAGAAAGTGGTGAACATCATGACTTTCCAGCCACTGTCTACAGCGCTTCTGCATATTGAGTCCATCATGCTCTTGACGTCCTCGTTCGGCATTTTGGAGCCGCATATGCCGAGGATCCTGTAGTTCTTGTCTTTTCCCTTGAACATATCAATTACCCTTTTCGTGAACTAACTTTAATAAAGTTACCAGTTTTCATCTTAATGATACCACAAAGAATCGTATTTGTCAATGTTGAATAGTGAAATATAGTTAAAAAACAAAACCCCCGATCCTGCGAACGGGGGTATATGTGTAAAGTGAGCGTAAATAACAGGAATTACTTGAGCTCGATCTTAGCGCCAGCCTCTTCAAGCTTAGCCTTGATCTCCTCAGCCTCAGCCTTGGAAACGCCTTCCTTAAGAGCCTTAGGAGCAGCCTCAACGAGCTCCTTAGCCTCCTTAAGACCCAGACCCAGAACGTCCTTAACAGCCTTGATAACAGCCATCTTAGCGTCGCCGAAGGAAGCGAGAACAACGTCGAACTCGGTCTTCTCTTCAGCAGCAGCAGCGCCAGCGCCAGCAGCAGGAGCAGCAGCTACAGCAGCAGCGGAAACGCCGAACTCTTCCTCAAGTGCCTTAACGAGCTCGTTCAGTTCGAGAACGGAAAGAGCCTTAACTTCTTCGATCATAGCGGTAATCTTCTCAGATGCCATTTTAGTATCCTCCATTAAATTAAAATTATTGTGCGTTTTCACGCAGTAAGTTTAAGCCGTGCGAAGCAAATCGCAGGCTGCGCCGCAATTAAGCGGACTGCTCTTCGTTCTTCTTTGCGATCTCGTTGAGCGCGATAGCAACTCTCTGAATCGGAGACTGAAGCATGAATACGAGCTGAGAGAGCAGGGTCTCCTTGGACGGAAGCTTTGCGTAAGCTTCAACTTCTTCCTTAGAAATAACCTTGCCGTCGATGAAGCCGAGCTTGATAGCGAATGTGCTGTCAGGAGCCTCGGTCTGCTTGAACAGGAGCTTGGGGGCAATGATGATGTCCTCAGCGGAAAGAGCGATAGCAGTTGTGCCGGAGAGAGCGGGCTCAAGACCCTCTATCCCTGCGATCTCAGCTGCACGCTTGAGCAGTGTGTTCTTAACTACGAAATACTCTACGCCGTTTTCACGAAGATCCTTACGGAGCTTGGTGTCGGCCTCAACGGAGATACCCTTGTAGTCAACGAGAACACCGCCGGCAGCGTTCTTGAGCTTTTCAGCTAAGTCAGCGACATATGCCTGCTTCTGTTCGAGTACGCTTTTACTAGGCATTTAATTCACTCCTTTACTAAATTTGCGCTGTTCAGTAATGAGGAGAAAAATAAATCCCTCTCTGTAGACACAGAAAGGGAGCAGATGTTATAATCTCATTCCCATTCCTCGGCAGGCGGTGTTAACCATTAAAGACTTTCGTCAGCCTGCTGTCTTTAGAACAGCATAATTATTATATCACGTCAAACACGGTTTGTCAAGTGCTTTTTCAGAAAAATTTTAATTTATTCTTCGTTTTCTTCCGTTTCATCGTCCGCAGCGATTTCCTCGATTATTGCGCGTATTTCGTCACGCCCCTCGCCGGTCTGGGCTGAAAATTCGATAATAGTGATGTCCTCGGCGCAGGGGAGTTCGTTCAGCAGGGAAGCGCGGCGCTCTTCCCGCTGCTTCTTGGACAGCTTGTCCGCTTTTGTGAGTATCACAACGAACGGTATTCCGCTGTCGATCAGGAAATTCACCATCATCACATCGTCGGAGGTCGGCGGGTGGCGGAAGTCGATGAGCTGGAACACCAGCGCAAGCTCGCGGTCGTCGTGAAGGTACCCCTCGATCAGTCCCGCCCAGCGCTCTTTATCTGACTTCGCGACCTTTGCGTAACCGTATCCCGGGAGGTCTACAAAATAGAGATTCTCCAGGCTGTAGAAGTTGATGGTAGCGGTCTTGCCGGGAACCGCGCTGACCCTTGCCAGGGATTTTCGGTTGAATATCTTGTTTATCAGCGAGGATTTCCCGACGTTGGAGCGCCCGGAAAACGCGATCTCAGTACGCTCGGACTTAGGTATCTGCTTGAAACTGCCGTAGGACGTGTAGAATTCTGCGTTGTTGTAGTTCATATGTCACCTTAAAAAAAGCCGCCGAGTACTACCCGGCGGCAGCATTATTTAGTTTGCAGTAAGCGCGGGGAGCTTCTTCTCCGCCTTGGCCTTGGCGGTTGTGCGGCGCTTGAGCGGAGCCTTTTCCTTCGGGTTGCAGTTCGGAATGACCAGCGCAGTTTCCAGGACTGTGGAGATATCCTCGGCAACAACGAACTTCAGGCTGTTCTTTACAACGTCGTCCAGTTCGTCGATGTCAGGCTCGTTTTCCTTCGGAATGCAAACCGTCTTAACGCCCGCACGGTATGCGGCCATTGTTTTTTCCTTCAGACCGCCTATCGCGAGTACCTTTCCGCGGAGGGTTATCTCGCCGGTCATTGCAACGTCCCTGCGCACCGGAGTGCCGGAGAGCGCGGAAACAAGCGCAGTTGTCAGCGTTACGCCGGCGGAGGGGCCGTCCTTCGGGACTGCTCCCTCGGGAGCGTGGATATGGATATCCTTGGTTTTCCAGAACTCGGGGTCGATGTTGTATTTCTTTGCAATGGAGCGGGTCAGGCTGACCGCTATCTTCGCGGATTCCTTCATTACATCGCCAAGGCTGCCGGTGAATTCGGTCTTGCCGGTGCCGTCGAGTATCAGTACTTCAAGCGGCATAAGCACGCCGCCTACGGAGGTCCACGCCATGCCGTTCACAAGACCTACTTCGTCGTGAGCTTCGAGGTGCTCAGGCAGGTACTTCTTTACGCCGAGGAAATCTGTGATGTTCTCATCGGTGACCGTGACCTTCTTCTCGCCGGAAACCAGCTTCTTAGCGGCCTTGCGGCAGATATCCGCGATGGAGCGCTCCAGCTTTCTCACGCCGGCTTCGCGGGTGTAGAAGTCGATGATGGAGTACAGCGCCTTATCGTTGACCTTGAGGGTCGTCGATTTCTCGCCGTGCTTCTTGAGCTGCTTCGGGAGCAGGTGCTTTTTCGCGATGTTGAATTTCTCCTCGCGGGTGTAGCTTGAAAGCTCGATAACTTCCATTCGGTCGAGCAGCGGAGCCGGGATAGTATCCAGGCTGTTAGCGGTTGTGATGAACAGAACGTCGCTGAGGTCGAGCGGGATCTCAAGGAAGTGGTCGGTGAATGTGGTGTTCTGCTCGCTGTCGAGGACTTCAAGCATAGCGGAAGCGGGGTCGCCCTTGTAGTCGCTGCCCATCTTGTCGATTTCGTCGAGCAGCATTACGGGGTTCATGCTCTTTGCCTGCTTGAGCGCAGCCGCGATACGTCCGGGCATTGCGCCGATATAGGTCTTTCTGTGACCGCGGATCTCGGCTTCGTCGTGAACGCCGCCTAGAGAAATGCGTACGTAATTTCTGCCGAGCGCTTCAGCGATGGACTTGCCGATAGAGGTCTTGCCGACTCCGGGAGGGCCGTAAAGGCAGATGATCTGTCCTTTGACATCGGGAGCGAGCGCACGTACGGAAATAATCTCGGTGATACGCTCCTTGACCTTCTTCAGACCGTAGTGATCCTTGTCGAGCTGCTTCTGTACCTTGTCGATATCGAGCTTATCCTTTGTTTTGACGTTCCAGGGAAGCTCAAGCACAGTGTCGAGATAGCCGCGGATAACGCCCGCCTCCTGAGAGGAGTAGGACATCTTCACGAGTTTCTGCGCCTCGCCGACGAGTTTTTCTGTAATTTCGTCGGAGAGGTTCAGCGCCCTGATCTTCTCTATGTAGCCGTCGGCTTCTTCCTGCGGGTTGTCGCCCTCGCCGAGCTGCTTGTAGATGGCGCGGAGCTGCTCGCGGAGGTAATATTCGCGCTGGTTCTTGTCGACCTGCTCCTTGACCTGCTCCTGAATGTCGATCTCAGTTTCGATTATTTCGATCTCGCTTTCGAGCATGGAGATAAGCATTTTCACGCGGCGCAGAAGTCCGTTGGTCTCAAGCAGAGCCTGCTTGTCCTCGACCTTGAGCACTACGTTGAAAACTACCTTTTCGAAAAGCTCTGCGCAGTTTTCCTCGCTCATTATTCCCTCGAACAGTTCGCGGGGCATTCTTGGGGATATCTGCGCGTACTCTGCAAAGGTGTTTTTCAGCGCGCGTACTGCGGCTGCTGCGGTGCTCTCGGAAAGCTCCATGCCGCGGACGGGCAGTTCCTTCACCTCAAACTGGAGGTACTCCTTGCCGGGAACGCTCTTTACGCGCTTTGCGCGTGTGAGACCCTCCACAAGCACTCTTGTGGAGCCGTCCGGAGTAGTAAGGAGCTGGCGCACCTCTGCGATAACGCCGACCTCGTAGATGTCAGAAAGTTCCGGCTCGGTCTGGGCCGCGTCCTTCTGGGCTACGAGGAAGATCCTTCCATTGCCCTCGGCCGCCGCCTTGACAGCGTTAACGGAGCGTTCCCTTCCGATGTCGAAGTGAAGCACCATAGCCGGGAATACAACAAGCCCCCTGAGGGAGATGGCAGGGACCAGCTCGTTGGTTGTTTTAGTTGTGTTGCTCATATATTTATGTCCCCTTTCTCTTGTTTCATTTTCGTATGAACACTATTATATAACATTTCGCGAAAAAATGCAAGCCCTTATTTGTGGCATTAAAATCCCACATTAATATGTAAGCAGAAAATGCTCGTTCGACAACCTGGATATGTAAAAATTCGTTTTTCTGGCATCGTCAGCGATGGAATATAAGGCTGAAAATTCCATAAAGAACCGGCTGATGGAGAACGTATATCCATATGGTATACCTGCCGACCGCAGCGAGCCATTTGATGTGGGTCGGGTAGCAGAACTTCGGTAGCCTTCCCGCCTTTGCGATTATTCCGAAGTAGCTTCCCGCGAGGAACAGGAAGAACCAGGGCATCATCGGGAAATAATCCGAGGAACTGAACGACGCGTTGTGAAGTCCCAGCGGGAACAGCACGCCGACATTGTAAGCCTCCATCGGGAGCTTTATGGCGAACAGATTCGGGATACCTATGTAACCCGGGGAGATCATGCCGTTTGCGTAGGTCAGCCGGACGTTCATCGTGAGGATGAACAGCAGAACGCATACGCCTATGCCAACCCAGGAGGGGAGCAGGTCGAAAAGCTTCTGCCCGAGTCCGAACAGCATCATGCTGACGCCGAGGAAATGCAGGATACCGACCTGCTTGCCGAGGCGGGCGAGGAAATCAAAAAGCTGCAAAGCGATTTGGAGGAGCTTCGACTGGAGAGCCTGCTGTTCGTCATGACGGTTCCGCTTGTGAAGAACGGCATGACGAAGGTCATTATCATGCCGATGAAGAAGCACTGCGCGCCGCGTTTGATGTTGTTGGAGGAATAGCGGCAGACCGTACCGGAAATAAATATGAACAGTCCCGCAAAGATATCCCGTATCACATCGAACCAGCCGTCGAAGAAAATCGGAATATCCAGACCGAACAGGTATTTCAGGTCGTACATGGCGTGGTAGACCACCATGCAGATTATGGCAAATCCGCGGAGCTCGTCGAGGATACCGACCCTCGACGAGCCGGAACTTTTCTTTGTATTATCCATTTATGTATATCTCCGTTCTGATTATTTGTACAACATACATAACATTGTATCACATTTCAAGAAAAATTACAAGAAGAACTTGAACAGTTTTGCATTTTGTGATACAATAATAAAATGAAATTCTGATGAAAATCGGCAGAATGTGAGGAAAACCGATGGAATACACCAATATAGGCGGCGTAAAGATAGAAAAGACCGCCGCGCTTGCTCCGATGGCGAGCGTAGCCGACAGGGCGTACCGTATCATGGCGAAGGAATACGGAGCCTGCTATGTGGTCGGCGAGATGGCAAGCTGCAAGGGCTTGTGCTACAACGACAGAAAGACCGCCGAGCTGCTTTCGGTCACTCCCGGGGAGCGCCCGATGGCGGTGCAGCTTTTCGGGAACGAGCCGGAGTTCGTGAAGGGCGCAGTGGAGATAGCCGAGCGTTTTCAGCCCGACATTATCGACATAAATTCCGGCTGCCCCATGCCGAAGATAGTTTCCGGCGGCGCGGGGAGCGCGCTCATGAAAACCCCTGAGCTTTTCGGCGATGTTGTAAAGTCTGCTGTGGAAGCCGCGCATGTCCCGGTGACGGTAAAGATACGCGCCGGCTGGGACGAAAACAGCATAAACGCGGTGGAGATAGCGAAAATCGCGGAGCAGAGCGGCGCGGCGGCGGTGGCAGTCCACGGGCGCACGAAAACTCAGCTCTACGCCGGGAAGGCTGACTGGGACGTGATCCGCGCCGTGAAGCAGTCGGTGAGCATTCCGGTCATCGGCAACGGCGACGTATCCACCCCGGAGCTTTGCAGGGAAATGTACGAATACACCGGCTGCGACCTTGTGATGGTCGGCAGGGGAAGCTACGGCAGACCCTGGCTGTTCCGGCAGATACGCGAGTACCTCGAAACCGGGAGCTATTCCCCTGAACCCACCGCCGGGGAAAAACTCGACATAATGCGCCGGCATATCCGGCTGATAGTCGAGGATAAGGGCGAGCGCGTCGGAATGAAGGAAGCGCGCCGACCGGCTTCCTGGTATCTTAAAGGCATGAAGGGCGCGGCGAAGTTCCGCGACATGTGCAGCGAGCTTACAACGCTTGACCAGCTCGAGCGGCTTATAGAAAAAATAAAAGAGCAACAAGGAGAACATGAAAATGAAGATCTGTGAAGAAAAGATACCACCACTGATGGTGTTCCAGGAACTTTTCAATGAAAACGTGCTTTTCGCACGCGGAATAAACTGGCTCTATCCCGACAAGACCGAGGAACAGCGCCTGATGGGATTTGCGAACATCAGTTCCGAACTTCTGATGACCGGCAAGACCCTGGGAGAGTACCTTACCGATGCGGTTATGTATTCCAAGTCCCCGCTGTTTGCTGCTATAGTCAAGGAGCCGACCGAGGCGCGCAAAAGGGCGCTTGCCTACGATATCGCGCTTATCAAGAAGATCGTGAAGGAGTACACGGCATCAGCGGTAAAGAAGGCGCTTGCGGATATCGCAGGCGCGACCGCCGACTACGCGGCGCTTCCTGAGTATGAGAGCGGCAAGTTCACACTCACCGCCGACCGCCTGATAAAGTTCGCGCAGAAGAACGGCACCGGCGACTTTGCAAAGTACAAGGCGTTCACGTTCCGCGGCGGAAAGCTGATACCCGTCGAGCACATCGACCCCATCAGGCTGACCGACCTCAAGAATTACGAGCTTCAGCGCAATCAGGTCGTAGAGAATACTATAGCGTTCCTGAACGGGCTGCCCGCGCAGAACGCGCTGCTTTACGGCGACCGCGGCTGCGGAAAGTCCTCTACGATCAAGGCTATCCTCAACGAGTACGACCAGCTCCGCATGATAGAGCTTCCAAAGGCGGAGATCGCAGGTCTCGGCGACCTTTACGCAATTCTGAAGGATATCCCGATGCACTTCATAGTCACCATCGACGATCTTACCTTCACGCAGGACGACGAGCGGTTCGGAATACTCAAGGCAACGCTTGACGGAAGTCTTTCCGCACGTCCCGACAACATACTTATCTACGCCACCACCAACCGCCGCAAGCTCATCAAGGAGACCTACGCAGACCGCTCCGCGACCGACGTAAACAAGAGCGACGCGGTAGACGAGAGCATGTCCCTTGCGGATCGTTTCGGACTGTTCATCACGTTCACACAGCCGAACCGCGAGATTTATTTCGACATCGTAAGACAGCTTGCAGAGGATATGGATATAGAGATCGACGACAGCGAGCTTACCCAGGCTGCGGAGCGCTTTGCACTCAAGCGCGGCGGACGTTCACCGCGTATCGCACGGCAGTTCGTGGACTGGCTCAACGCGCGCATTGAGCTCGGATTGGATTACTGAAATGAAGAAGTTTGCACGGATAATTCCCGCACTGCTTGCGGCTTCGATGCTCGCCGGGTGCAGCGGCGATAATTCCCCCGCGCCATCGGAGATAATCATTACCGGGGGGACTTCCGAGGCTGAAAACGCGGTGTTCCCGGTGAAACTTGCCGATGGAACGATGATAGACCACGCCCCGGAAAGCGCGGCGAGTCTTTCCCCGGCTGCGACCGAGATACTCGCGGAGCTGGGATATTCCGACCGGCTGACCGCTGTCTGCCGCTACTGCGATTTCCCGGAAGGTCTGACCTCACAGACCGCAGGCAGCAGCGAAAATCCCGATATTGATAAACTGACCGAGCTTCATCCGGAGGTGCTGTTCACGACCTCTCCGCTGGCGGAGCGCGAGGTCTACGCCCTCCAGACCGCTGGGATCACTATCGTGGAGCTTTCTGCGCCTAAATCCATCGAGGACTACGGCGGGCTTTACGGCACGATAGCGGCGGTGTTCAGCGGCGAGGAGGCGGGTAAAGCCGCTTCCGGCAAGGCGGTAAGCGACCTTGAAAGCGCCGCCAGCAGCGTTGAGATGGGTACATTCATATATGTAACGCCCAAGCTTACAGCGGCGGGCGCAGATACCTTTGAAAGCGCGGTGCTGTCCCTTTGCGGGAGCAATCTCTGTGCGGCTTCCGGATACAGCGAGAGCGCCGATGACATCACCGGCACTCCCGAGTATATCGTTGCGGCAGACAGCCTGACTGAATCTGATATCGCCGGCAGCGAGCTTTTCGGAGGCTTTGTTTCCGACGGTGCAAAGGTGGTTTTCGTTCCTGCGCAGCGCTTCGAGCGTCCCTCCGGCAGGCTTGCGGAGATATTCACCTACATCGGCGAGACTGAGTAACCGCTGTCCTTCCAGAAATCCAACACATCACCGAGAATAGCTGAATTAGTTTCGGAAACGGCGTGGAGCAGATAAACCGCGCCGTTATGCGTTTTACCGGTGATTTTCTTGAATGCCGCGTCCTTGTCGGGCTGGTTGTTTACGTCCCAGTCGGGGTAGGCGAAGCTCCATAGCACGGTGGTGTAGCCGAGATCCTTTGCGCAGGCGAGCACCCGCTCGGAGAATTCTCCCATAGGAGGCCGCATGACGTACATTTCGTAGCCGAACTCCTTTTTAACGTAGTCGTGTAGCAGCGACAGCTCGGAATACAGCTCGTCCGGCGAGCAGTCCGGGAGGGAAGGGTGGCTCCAGGTGTGATTTCCGACTGTGTGCCCCTCGGCGATCATGCGCCGGACAAGTTCCGGGTTGCGCTTGCAGTAGTCGTAGGTCACGAAGAACACCGCGCGGACGTTCTTCTCTTTCAGCGTATCGAGAATATCAGCGGTGCAGCCGTTCTCGTAGCCCTCGTCGAACGTGAGCCACAGCCGCTTTTCCTCGCTTCCGCCGATGAACTGACCGCCCATGCCGCCATACTGCTTCTGCGCCCTTATTGCGCCGAGCGGCCGGTTATTGCTGTCGGTCTCGACGCCCATTCCGTACGCGACCTTGGTGTTGTCGAGGCTTTCGTACCGCGAGTATTCCGACAGCGGCGGAGCCGCTGCCA
>ERZ773200.1063-NODE-1063-length-24978-cov-3.770934_pt1 | contig 24978 bp, 30 predicted proteins | sample MGYA00581008_ERZ773200 | MGnify/ENA primary metagenome ERZ773200 (study PRJEB29015, sample SAMEA2737770) | human gut metagenome | biome: human gut; feature: human-associated habitat; material: faeces | place: China | collected 2012 ... | reverse complement strand
AGACATTATATTGCATTACTGATTTATCTTGTTCTACTGATACATCATATGATGCTGCTGCTTGACTCTTCATACTTGCTACTTTTACTACTTCTGCATCTTTTTTATTATCAAGCTTCTTTACCTTAGTTTTATTATTTGTATTAGAAGTATTTGTAGGAGTATCATTAACTACTTGAAATACTATACTTGATATAGTTTGTGTTTTATCTATTGCTTTTAAATTTGCTGCTGGTGGTTTACTCTGTGTTGCATCTACTCTAACTTTTCCTGAGAATATTGTTCCCATTACTCCATTATCTGCATCTTGATTTATCCATACTCTTAATTTATATGTATCAGTTGTAGAACCACTTATCTTTTCACTTGTTAATACTCTATCTGGATTTACTCCTGTTGTTGGCAATTCTCCTATCTTTGGATCACCATCATTTTTTATTAATCCAAATTTGACGTATTTGTCATTCATTCTTTCATCTGTTGTTAATTCATCCGTATCATCTAAATATACAGAATAATCTATTGAAGTTGTACCTGTATTTTCTACTTTAAATGTACACACTTCACTTTGCATTCCTTTATTATCTGATACAGGAACTGCATTCTTTAAAACTAAATCTTTCTCACAGTCTACTAAATTAATTTTTAATTTTCCCGCTCTAATTATATTTGTTTTAGAATTATTTATTGTTAATGTAAACCATGCATAAGTTCCACCAATTAATAGAACTAACGCAATTAATAATAAATATGCATTCTTTTTTACAGAACTATTATTCATACTCTCACTCCTATCATACTATTAATATGATATCATAATTCTACATTCTTTTATAGATTTTTATAAAAAAAGATAACTTGATCATAAGTTATCTACACAGGTTTTACAATTTCAGGAACATTAGAAAAATTAGAATATAAAAGACTTCCTTGATATGCACCATGCCCTCTATAAATAGAATAACTACTAAAATCATATTCTAATTTATATATTTGTCCATCAGAATTAGTAGTCACAACAATAGTATTAGGCATATCATCTAAATCTATTTCTTGATTATCAAAAATAGAAACTAAAGTAGTTGTTGAAATTTGATATGTCTTTTTCAAATTACCTGTTGAAATATAAGTAGCTTTATTAAGCATTTTCTTAATAAAATTCAAATCTTTTAGTTCGGGAAATAAATATGGATTATCAATCATTACATATGAACCACTACTATCTTTTCCTAAATATATAGAACCACTAGAATAAATACTTAATGAATTAACTGAATCACTTTTTGTAAATAATGAACTATCATTATACCTATCACCATCATATGTAGTAATACCATTTCCAAATATATCTTGATAATGAAAATGATAATTATTAGCTTCAATCAAAGAAAAATCAAATTTAGGAGTGACTACCTCATCAGTTTCATTAGAAGAATTAAATCGAACCATCATAATAACTACTATAAAGAAAATAAAATAAAAACCAAAAAAAGCAATAGCTTTACCCCTAGGAGTTTTTGAATTACTTTTTATATATTTAAAGAAACTCTTAAATTTTTTCATATTTCCTCCTATTCAAATAAAGTACCAATCAAAGAATCATGACCTCTACCATTAAGATAAGATGCCGCACTCATTCTTTTTTTTGAAAATGGTTTAACATCCGTAAAAATTATCTCACCATCACTTGTTTTAACACCTATACCATCTTTATATATTTTTACAACTTCTCCTATTTTAGCCCCTTCATATTTTTTATCAGAAATTCTAGAAGAATAGACCTTGAATACTTGACCATCTAAATAACAAAAAGCTCCAGGAACAGGTGAAAGTCCACGTATTAAATTAAATATATCTCTACTCTTTTTATTAAAATCGATTTTTTCCTCTTCATGCTTAATATTATAAGCATATGTAACTTCATTTTTATTTTGTTCTACTCTACTATTAGTACCATTAAAAATAACTGGTAACGTTTCTAACAACAAGTCTCTTCCCATAACACTCAATCTATCATGCAATGATTCCAAATTATCAGTATCTAATATCTCTGTCTCACTCTGAGAAATTATGTCGCCACTGTCCATAGCTTCTTCCATATACATAATAGTAATACCTGTTTTACTATCACCATTTATAATAGATTTATGAATAGGAGCTCCTCCTCTTAATTTAGGAAGTAAAGAGGCATGAACATTAATACAACCAAATTTAGGTAATTCTAAAATTTCAGTAGGTATCATTTGACCATAAGCACAAGTGATAATTATATCTGGCTTACAATCAATTATCTTTTGATAATCACTTTTTATATGTTCTGGTTGAAAAACGGAAATATTATGATCCAAAGCACATTTCTTAACAGGAGTTGGTGTTAAAACTTGATGCCTACCAACTTTTTTATCTGGTTGACTAACAACAAGTAAAACATCATATGATGAAATTAATCCCTCTAAAATTGGTACTGCAAAATCTGGAGTTCCCATAAAAACAATTCTCATTAACTCATTCCTCCTATCATTACAAAAGCTACTATAAATCCTAATGCAATAAATAACACCCCAACTAAAGCTATTATAGTTACATTTCCATATTGATCAACTACTCCATTTTCTCCTCTACCATTAAGAATTTGATCCTTTTTCCTAACCCTAGGTATTTTAAGATCAGTCAAATTAGGAAGCATCAAAATTCTAATAGATAGAGGTGAAACATTTTCTTCCAAATGATCTTGATTAAGTCTAGTATCAAAAATACAAGTAACAATTGATACTATATCTTTTTCCTTCAATTTCTCACATAATTGAGAATATTCTCGTAATGAATTTTTACCATAATCACTACGTTTAATTGACGCTACAACAGGAAAACTATCATCTAAATTATAATAATCCCATAACTCATTATACTTACCAATTAACTGATTCTTATCAATTGCAAACATATCATATTTACGTGAAATACTAGAAAGACGTTTTATACATTCATGATAATCTTTTCTAAAAAATGAATCAATTGCAAAATCTTCTTTGTTAACTATTTCTCCCATAAAATAAGGAGTATGATATGCGTAATAAAAGGACATAAAAGGAGAATCAGTAATAGAAATACTAGAAGATGATGTTAATTTTTCTTTTGTATACTTATCTAAGATACTATCTAATAAAGATGAATCACTAGAAACATTAACAATTCCATTTTCTTCTACTTGATTTAAATAAATTGCTGGAAAACTATGAAATAAGAAGCCATGTACAATATATCTATCATAAATATAAGAAACAATAGAAAGTTTATCTTCATAAGAATCAATATTCTTAATACCAAGTATTTTTTTACAAGCATTAATAAGTACACGTGAAATTCCAATTTGAACATCATTATGATTTTGAACCTTTTTTAGTATTTTATGAACATCTTTCAAAAACTCATCAAAATAAGTTAAATCCTCAATAATAATAGAATATTTAAATAAAGCATCTAACAAGGTAAACAAATTATATTCAGTAACACTTATTTTCTCCTCACAAATCATATAAGGAATTTCTTTTTTACTAAATCTAGTTTCATCTATTGTAATTTCTAATAAAAAATTATGAACATCTTCTCGCTTCAAAATATCTAAAAACATAATACCACCCCTAAAAATAAGACTATCTCATTGTTGTAACATAAACATAAATATAATAAGCTGTTCCAATAATCGCAACAAGTCCTAAAGCTAATAAAATTAATCTAACTAAAGGATTTTTGCGATCAAACATAACCTCTTTACCCCTACTTTCATTTACATAAATCTGATCAGAATATTCCTCTCTAGAATTACCATGACTATCAAATCCAGGTTGTTGATTGGTTTGAGTAGAATTATTATCTGAATTACTAAAATCATTTTGATTAAAAAATTTATTGTTTCCCATATTACGTCCTCCATTATCATAATAATTATATACCAAAACAAAAAAAAAGAAAAGGACTAGCTTCAAACTTAAAAATGACTAGGATTAAAATCTATATCTAAAGTGATTTTAGAATCTCCTCTATAATGATCTATTAATTTTGATAATATTTTATAAAGCTCATCTTCTTTTTTATACTTTAATATTATTCCATATCTATAGACATTATTAATTCTAAAAATAGAAGCTGGTGATGGTCCTAATATAATAGTAGATGATAAATAACGATCAAGAGTTTTCCTTATTTTATTAGCTTCAATACTTAAATATTTGTAATCACGACCACTAATTCCTAAATAACATATATAAAAATATGGTGGATATTTTAATTCTCTTCTAATTGCCATTTCCCTCGTATAAAATCCAACATAATCATGTGATTTTGCATAGTAAATAGCGTAATGTTCAGGATTATATGTTTGAATAAGTACCTCACCTTTTTTAGTACCTCTACCACTTCTTCCCGCAACTTGTGAAAGTAGAGAAAAAGTATTTTCACTACTACGAAAATCTGGAATGTTTAAAGATGTATCTGCATTAATTACACCAACTAACGTAACATTAGGAAAGTCAAGTCCCTTCGCCACCATCTGAGTACCTAATAAAATATCATATTCATGATTCTTAAATGCCTCAATCATTTTAGCATGGCTACCCTTACGAGTAGTGGTATCAACGTCCATTCTTAATACCCTAGCAGAAGAAAACAAACTAGAAAGTTCTTCTTCTATCTTTTCTGTCCCAACTCCCATAGTTGATAATCCATCTTCCATACATTCAGGACATGTTTTAGGAAGTCTAGTACCATATCCACAATAATGACAACGTAAATTATTAGAAGATTTATGATAGGTTAAACTAATATCACAATAAGGACATTTCAAAGTTGTTCCACAATTCTTACAAGTAACAAAAGAAGAATAACCTCGTCTATTTAATAAAAGGATAACTTGGTTTCCATAATCAAGTGTTTCTCTAATCTTTTCAATAAATGGTAAAGAAAAATGATTAATACTTCTCTTTATCTCTTCATTCATATCTATAATAGAAACTTTAGGCAAGGCATCACCATTTACTCTATTAGGTAATTCAAGCAATTTATATACACCCTTACATGCTCTAGCATAATCTTCTAAAAGAGGCGTTGCACTACCTAAAACAACAGGACAATTCCACCTATCACCCCTTATCATCGCAATTCTTCTCGCATCATATCTTGGATTATTATCTTGTTTATAGGAATCACTATGTTCCTCATCTATAATAATTATTCCTAGATTAGTAAGAGGAGCAAAACAAGCACTACGTGCCCCAATTACAATTGACACCTCACCTCTATGAATTCTTCTCCATTCATCATATTTTTCACCATCAGATAAAGCAGAATGTAAAGCCGCAATTTTATTACCAAATACACCAGTAAATCTATTAACAATTTGTGGAGTCAAAGAAATTTCAGGCACAAGAACTATTGCTGTTTTGCCCATCGATAAAACTTTTTCTATTAATTTAATATACACTTCAGTCTTACCACTACCAGTAACACCATGTAATAAATATGTATTATAATTATTCAAATCAACAGACAAAAAAGCTCTTTCCTGATCTTTTGTAAGTTCTTTATTAAAAGAAGCTAAAGAATTATATTGCATTCTATAATGTTCATGCTTTTCTTCTATTAAAATACCATTTTTTAAAAGTGTTTTCAAACTAGAAGAAGAAATTTTAACTAAATCAGAACGACTAACTAATTCATTATCTTTAAATAAATCTATAATTTTTTGTTGAGTAGCATTAATTTTACAACTAAAATCTTTATTCATTCTATAAAAGATATCGTATTTTTTAGAAACATTAACTCCATGCTTAGCTTTTAATGCTTTTGGTAACATCACTTGATAACAACTAATCAATGTAGAAAGTAATTCTCTATGCATTCTTTTTCCTAATGAAAGAAGTTCTTCATTCAAAACTATATCATTATCAACTATACTTATTACATCACGTAAATTATCACAATTACTTCTATCTTTAATCTCTAAAACAAAGCCTTCTAAAGTTTGCCTACCAAAAGGAACTTCTACTCTTATTCCAACTTTTATTTCTGGAACCAATATATCTGGAACGTGATAATCAAATATTTTATCAACATTTTGATGAGATATCTCTATCAAAATACCTACAACCACATTATCACCTCCACAATTTTATTTTTTAACAAATTTCTTTACATCTATATTATTATCATCAAATAACTTTTTTAGATAATCAATACGTATCATTTCTTTCTTTTCTAAATTATTTATAACAACAGCATCTTCCCTTGTAAGAGTAGAATGCATAACATAATAATCTTCCAAAATCATATTTTCAAGCAAAAAAGGATTAGACAAAGCCTTCTCATATGAATAAGTAGAACAATCCGTTGAAAAGTAATCAGTAAATTTACGAACATATGCCAAAATTATTCCATAAGAATTAACTCTTCCCAATTTATACATCAATTCATTTTTATAAAGGGAATTATCGTAATCAGAATAAGATGTACCTTCTTTTTTTAATAAAACTACTTGTCCCATTATCATAGCTTGCTCCCTACTAAATCCATAAAACGGATCAGCATCAGGACAACTATTAATTCTTTTTTTACTATTTCCATTGTTATAATAACTAGGACAAGCTAAAATAACCCCCAAATAATAATCATCAATATTAAACATAAACCCCACCTACAATTAACATATATTTTACTACAATTATCAAAGAAAAACAAATTAATACAGAAAAAAACACATACATTCATGTGTTTTTAACAACCATCATTCATTAAATATTTCTAATAATCAGTTCTGATAACACATCAAGACCTAGTTCCTTTATAAGAGATAATGTTTTCCTTGATAATTTTTTAATTAAATTTAGAATTGATTTAGAATCATCATTTTTAGAACAATTTATACATTCAGAAACAATTTTATAATCATCCAGATTATCAACCTTCTGCAACAATATCAATAACTCATTTTGAATTTCTTGATAATTATTATTACCATTATTATTTATAACACTAACATTATTATTGCCATTAACTATAATTCCATTATTAATCATTTTTTAAAACCTTATTTATATTTTTATCCCCATTACTTATAATTCCATTATTCTGAATATCATGACTATCAAAATTTATTATATAATTAGCGCTATCAGATTTCATACCATCAAGAATCGCATCATGAACTTCATTTAAAAAATCTTTACTATCTGATGCTAACTCAATTTGCTTAACTCCAGTAGAAATAATAAGTCCAAAAAATTGTTTCTTATGTTCAACAACATTGTAAGCAATAAGTACTACAATAGTAAATATATAAATATCTCCTATCCACATAATATTTTTAAAGATTGAACATATAATCATCATAACAATTAATCCGAAAATCCATTCCCTTATCCCATAAAAGAATGAATGTCTATCATAAGTTTTGAACTTCATATAATCAATATTTTTTAAATTCAAAGTTGTACCAAAAAAATGTAAAAATTGATTATTAATTTCAAACACTCCTCCTTTATAAACATTATTTGCCATATATTACCACCTCTTCTTTAGCCATAGAATATCACATATTTATAATTTTGGCTATAGTTAATTATAACGATGGACAAAAAGCAAAAAAAGTAAAGAACCTAATCTTTACTAAAATAATCTTAATATATCATTGAATGTAACATATATCATTAAAAGCATTAATAAGAATAATCCCACTGTATGTATCATATTTTCAGTTTTTTGAGAAACAGGAGAACCTTTTATTTTCTCTATTACAATGAATAATATATGTCCCCCATCAAATGCTGGCAATGGAAGTAAATTCAAAAATCCAACATTTATACTTAAGAAAGCCATTAAATATAAAATACTAGAAAGACCTGCTTTACTTTGTTCACCAACAATATTATAAATACCAACAGGACCAGATAATTGTTTAACACTAACTCCACCAGTTATTAAACTCTCAACAGTAATAAACATCTGTTTAAATAAAGCTCCTGTTTTAACTACTGTATATTTACAAGAATTAACAAATCCATGTTTAATTTTACTCTTTAAACCAATACCATATCTATATGTAACTTCATCTTTTTCTTTTACTTTTTTAGCTTTTACGGAATAAGTTTTAGTACTACCATCATCTTTAATAACTTTAATTTTAGTAGCTTTCTTTTTATCCGCAATAGTTAAATAAATAGAAACATCATCTAATGTTTTTACCTTTTTTCCATTTATACTAACTATTTCATCACCCTTCTCTAAACCAACACTAGAAGCGGGATAATTAGCCTCTACAGAAGAAATAATTGGCTCATAACTAGAACTTCCCCAAATAAGAGCTACAAAAAACAAAGTTAATATTGCAAAGATAAAATTGAAACCTGGACCAAAAAACATAATCAAAAATCTTTGCCAAGGCTTTTTAGCTTGAAGTCTTCTGTTCTTTGGCACCTTAATTTCTTCTTCGTCTACTTCTTCACCAGCCATAGAACAAAAACCACCAATTGGTATTAATCTCAAACAATACTCAGTTTCCTTACCTTTCTTTCCAAATAACTTTGGACCCATTCCTAAAGAAAACTCATAAACATAAACTCCCATAAGTTTAGCAAATAAGAAATGTCCAAGTTCATGAACAAAAATAATTACTCCAAGTACTAATATAAATATAATTAATGTCATAACATCCTCCTAAATAATACCTAAAAATAAAATATATGCAAGTGCTACAAAAATTAAACTATCAAAACGATCAAGTATACCACCATGTCCAGGTATTAAATCAGAGAAATCTTTTTTACCATAATATCTTTTAATAGAAGAAAACACTAAATCCCCTACTTGCCCTAAACAAGCTAAGAAACAAGTGATAAAAATTAATGGTACTAAAGGAAGTGCAGGATTAATAGCTACATGGTAAAAAATAACTGAAATAGAACGCCCCATAAAAAGTCCTCCACAAAGACCCTCATAAGTCTTATTAGGAGATATTACAGGAGCTAATTTATGCTTCCCAATAAGTTTCCCTGTAAATAGTGCAAAAGTATCTGTAATCGTTGTAATAAGTAATAAGTATACAATATATAATATGTCATAGTTTCTAGTAATAATTAATAAATTAAAACTTAATCCAATAAATAAAGTTGAACCAATCAAAAACAATGCATCATTTAAATTATATCTTTTTGAATCATGAATAATAACCATAGGAATCAAAAATACAAATATAATAAAAGTCATTACCCTATAATCTAAATTAGATGAAAACTCAATAGATGTAAAATTATTTAAAGAAAAGAACACAACTAATATATATGCAAAAACTTTCATCATAAAAGGAAACTTTTTCTTAGTCTCTCTAATATTTAAAATTTCATATAACCCCATAATAGCAAGTAAAGACATAAATACTGCAAAAGCTTTTCCACCAATTAATAATAAAGGTACAAATAAGGCAATTAAAATAATTGCACTAAGAATTCTTTTTTTCATAATATCCTCCAATCATAACTATAATAAGTATAATATAAAATACTTTTTTCTACAAGAAAAAAAAGCAACTAATGTTGCTTAAAACTTATCAATATCAATCTTGACATATTTGTTATCATGAAGAGCACTAGCTTCTTGTACTAAGGTTCTAATTGCATTTGCACATCTTCCACCTTTTCCAATAACACGTCCCATATCTTCTGAAGAAACCATAACTTGAATTAAAATAACGTTATCTTCATCAGTAGGAAACTCCTTCACACTAACACTATCAGCATCGATTACTATAGACTTAACTATTTTTTCAGTTAAACTAACTAAATCCATAATTAATTAGCCTTCTTATCTTTATCTTCTGTAAATTTCTTCATGATTCCAGCTTTACTAAATAAGCTTCTTACAGTATCAGTAGGAATAGCACCATTATTTAACCATTTTAATGCTACTTCTTCATTAATTTTAACTTGATCTGCTGAAGAAACAGGATTATAAGTACCTACTAATTCTAAATATTGTCCATCTCTAGGTCTTCTAGAGTCAGTAGCAACAATTCTATATGTAGGACGTTTCTTAGAACCCATTCTTGTTAATCTTAATTTAACTGCCATTAAAAGCACCTTCCTTTCATCAGTGCTTTTATTATACATAACATAGTTGCATCTGTCAACCTTTTTTTGCTAACAGCTAATTATCTTCTGTAACTATATTATCTTCTTTTATAAAATCTTCAGAAACTGAATTTTCTATTTCACTATCTTGTTTCTCTGAACTCTCTACTATATCTTCCCATGGATCTTCTTCTTCATCTATTTGTATTTTTACTTTTGTATCACCTACTAATTCAATTCCAAGTTCTTTTTCAATGGTATATGAAATTTTATTACCATCAATATCAACTTTAGTACAACTAGGTTGTTTTAAACTTCTTATAATAATTTCTTCATGCTCACTATCTGCATCATCTCTTTTTCTAACATTTACTAATTCCTTATAGTTCTTTGTCTCCCTAACAACATCAGTTTTAGTATCATTATCATAAGAATACCAAATATTAACATCATAACTACCATCAATTTCAACTGTATCAGATACCCTAGTACCTTTAAAATTATGATTAATAACCCAACATCCTAAAATAGTAGAGGGTGTACGTTCAATTTCTATCTCATTTTGATTAGTAAAAGTTTTCTTTCCTTTTCCAATCACAGCTTTAGTAACAATTTCTCTATAATTAGACATAATGACTCCTCCTCTAATCTAATGTATGCAAATAAAACAAAAAATACATCAAAAAAAGTACTAAGTTTACTAAAACTCAATACTTTTATTAAATTTATCTGTAAAATAACAATTAATCTCTTCATTAACAGTAGAAATCATATTATTTACTATTTCTAAATTTTGATTATAAATTACATATATAGGTATATTCTCTAATTTTTCAAGAGTACTATCTAACTCTTTTTTTATAGCATCATCATACCCACTACGTACATATTTTTTTTGTAAAGATTTAACTTTACTAATAAGATCACATATTTCTCTATTAGAACTCATCTTTTTCTTTAATCTAATACAATTTTTATATTCATCTGACTCAATTATAAAATTAATAATAGAATCTAAACTATCTTTAGAACTCTTACTTAGCATGGCCATCTAAGCTCCATGTTTTAGCAGAATCAATTTCTACTGGAACAATATCACCTATTTTTAAATCATCACCAGTAAAGTTAATTAACTTATTAGTATCAGAATATCCATAATACATATTCTTTTTAGATGAAATACCCTCAACTAAAACTTCAACAGTTTTTCCGACTAATTTCTTATTATTTTCTAAAAAATAGTGATTTACTACTTCATTTAATCTTTGAAGTCTTTCCTCTTTTTCACTTAATGAAGTATTATCTTTTAATTTGCAAGCTGGAGTATTCTCTCTTTTTGAAAAGATAAAAGTAAAGGCATTATCATATTTACAATATTCAGCAATCTCTAAAGTTTCCTTGAAGTCCTCATCTTCTTCTCCAGGAAAACCAACTATAATATCAGTAGATACCATAACTCCAGGAATCTTTGATTTTATTTTATCAAATAATTCCAAGTACTCCTCTTTTGTATAACGTCTACCCATTAACTTCAAGATTCTACTACTACCAGATTGAATAGGTAAATGAATACTAGGCATAATATTAGGATACTTTGCAATAACATCAATCATTCTATCTGTAAAATCCCAAGGATGAGAAGTCATAAAACGTACACGTGGAATATTTGTCTTTGATACATCTTCTAACAACTCACCTAGTCCATAATCATCGTATAAGTCTTTTCCATAAGCATTAACATTTTGACCAAGTAAAGTTACCTCTTTATATCCGTCATCTACTAATTCACGAACTTCTTTTAATATATCTTCTTTTTTTCTACTTCTTTGACCACCTCTAGTATAAGGTACTATACAATATGTACAAAACTTATCACAACCATAAATAATATTAACGTAAGCCTTATAACTATTAGTACGTTTAACTGGCATATCTTCAACTAAATCTCCCTCTTTTGAATAAACTTCAATAGTTTGACTTCCAGTTTCATAAGCCTTTGTTAAAATACTAGGAAGTTCATGTAAGTTATGTGTCCCAAATACAAAATTAACAAAACGATAATCTTTTAAAATTTCTTCAACAACACCAGCTTCTTGAGCCATACAACCACATAAACCAATAATTAAAGATGGATTCTTAGTTTCCTTTATGTGTTTAAGTCTACCTAACATCCCAAATGCTTTATTATGTGCATTCTCACGAATAGAACAAGTATTTAACAATACTAGATCAGCATCTTCATAATCATCAATACGCTTGAATCCTAAACTTTCAATCATAGCCGCAATATTTTCACTATCATGTTCATTCATTTGACAACCATATGTCTTTAAATAATAAGTTTTACCAGAAAAACTATTCAAATATTCACTAGGAACTTCATAATTAACAGTTTTATAATCTTTATTATTTCTTTTTTTAGCATCAATATAATTAGGTAAATTCATATACTACACATCCATTTCTTTTAATATTATATAGAAAAACAAAAAAAAAGTAAATAACTACTTTTTCATCACTTTAACACCTTTTTCCCCTTTACTATTCAAATTTTTCTCAAGAAATAAAACACCATCATCATAAATAGCATAAACACTATCTTCTCCCACTCTATTCTTAAGAAAAGTAGAAAAACTTCTATTTTTACCAATATAATCAAGTACATTATCTGAGCAATATTTTTCTAGTTCACTTCTCGTACCATATTTTTGACCTAGAAAAAGTCCCATAAGTTTATTAGACATTTTTTCATTTCCTGTAAAGATTGAAACATTAAAAGCTCCTACTACATCATTATAGCTTATATATTCTTGAAACATATTTGGATTTTTTAAAATATAATTACCCAAAATACTATCTTTTCGAACAGAAATACTATCAAATATAAATCTATCTTTCTCATAACTTGAAACAGCTTTATTTAACTTATCTATCTCATTTTTAATAAAAGAATTACTACTAGAAATCTTCAATCTATCTGTAACAGAAAACATTATATAATTTGAATTACTAGGATTATTTTTATAACAAATCATACACCAAACCTCCACTAATACTATTAATATAATAATATATAACAATATAAAAAGCAATAGCCTAAGCTATTGCTTCAGATAGTACTTGATCTATGACACTTTCTAAATGACGAGAACGATTTTTCATAATTTCAATTTTTATAATATCTAAATTGTCACGAATATTTCTAATCATTTGTTCCATCACAGGAAGTAGTCCATCTTTTTGATCTAAACTATCTAAAATAACCTCTAAATTATTAATTTTAGAATACTTACCATAAGCAGAACTCTTAATATAAGTATCAATAATTCTAGTAAATGATAATACATCAATTGAATTAAATCTATCATCTTCTAATACTTTTAAAGTAGTATAAATATAATTATCATTTATTGACTTATCTAAGATAGATTCACCTTTTTTATTTTTAATATTAGGTAAGAAATTCTTATTTTTTCTTAACTGTTTAATAATATCTAAAACAGCTACATAATTAATAGAAACAAGATAATGAGCGAATGTATTACCATCTAAATTTTGATGATTTACATCCCATTCTTTCTTTTTCATATATTTTAGAACTAAATCATACTGTCTAGCCTTCAAAAGTCTTGTAACAACATCATTACCAGCACGATCTACAACATTAACACTAACTTTCTTTTTAGATAATATTTTATCTACTAATTCAAAATGTTCCTCCTTGATTAATTCAAAAATCAGGGACGGATCCTCTTCACATGCTTTAACGGCTTTTGCCTCATCAAAAAACATAATTAACACCTCTTATTTCACGTGACAGTTTCATATTATATCAGAAATATGAAACTATGTCAAATTTTAGGTACTAAGCTAGCTCATTAATAGCATGTTCAAAAATATAAAATTAATACACCATTTTAAAATTTTATGATATTATAACCGATCTTTTTCCAGTTGCATTATATATTGATTCCACTTGTTTTTTAGAAACATTCCATTTTGTTTTTCCATTCGAATAAGTCCAGGGATCAGTAATGATTTGCTCACCTGTAATACTATTATAACCCGTTAATAATAGAACATGAAGATTTTTAGGAGCCCCCTCAACAAATTCTTTAGGAGCCTTTAAACCTGCAGTTAAATAAATAACAACCGGATTACCAGCTTTAATCTGAGCATCCAACTCATCAAGTGACCTTCCAGTTCCATCAACAACACCATTATTACCAGAAGAAGTTCTTCCGTATTGAGCAAGTGGTTCAGGTGCTATCCAATGTGGAACATTATTAGGCTGAATGCCATAAATATCATAAGTAAAACCAGAAAAAGGATCAGTACTCTTAGGTACATTTTCTGCATACGTAACTAAATCCATATCTTTTAGATATCCTTTATACTTTAATCCCATCAATAAAGAATCAACCTCACAACCATTTAATACATCATTTCCGTTTTGACTAATATATGGAACTTCTAATATAGTCCAAGCAGCTTGAATTTGTCTTTTTCTCTCTTCTTCCTGTCTTCTTTTTTCTTCAGCCTGCCTTCTTTTTTCTTCCGCAATTTTCCTTCTTTCCTCTTCTTCTTTTTGAGATAGAAAAGAATTAACAATCTCTAAATACGACTGTTGTTCACTACTTACATCTTGTTGTTTCAACAACTGATTTTTTGACAATGCTGCATTATACATATCTCTTGTTACATCATCTCTAACTTGTTGATGTTGATCATCTACAAATAATGAATTAACAGTATTCTTAACATCATTAATTTGTCCAAATTGATCATTCATTAATTTTATTTTAGAACTTAATAAATTTTGATATTTTTTAGGAAGCAAAGAACTTTTAGACTGAATACTCTCAAGATCAGAACTGGTAACATTTGAATTTAACACATCACCATTAAAAGAACCATCAACTATATTTTTCAAAACAACATAATTTTTAAGTTCATTTAACTTACCACTTAATTTTTTTCTTTTATCTTCATAAACAACCTTTTTATTCATTTTTTCTACATAAGTTATTTCACTTATTTTTAAATTATCCCTAGGAATAGATTTACTATCGCTAGAAAATAAACTTACATATGCTTTATAAGTATCACTATATTGTTTTTTTTGTGAATTATCTACCCTATTAGCACAAACAAAACAAGTAATAGCTAATACTACACACATAACTTCTATAGTTAATAAAACTACCCTCTTTTTATTCACAATTACACTCTCCAACTACAGAGTATAATTAACAAAAAAAAATGTCAACATTTTGACACTAGTAATCAAAAAATTGACATAAAGTTAACACATTAATTCTATTTAGCTTCAATAACTTCCTTACCACCCATATATGGTTGAAGTACTTTTGGTATTTTAATTGAACCATCTTCTTGGTAATTATTTTCTATAACACCAATTAATCCACGTGGAGAAGCAACCACTGTATTATTTAACGTTGAAACTAGATAATTTCCATTTTCTCCTCTTGCACGTATTGATAAACGTCTAGCTTGAGCATCACCTAGAGTTGAACATGAGCCAACTTCAAAATATTTCTTTTGTCTAGGACTCCAAGCTTCAACATCACAAGATTTAACTTTCAAATCCGCAAGATCTCCTGAACAACATTCAAGTGTTCTAACTGGTACATCTAAACTTCTAAAATATTCAACAGTATATTTCCACATCTTATTATACCAATCCATTGCATCTTCACTCTTACATAAGACTACCATCTCTTCTTTCTCAAATTGATGAACACGGTATAGACCCCTCTCTTCAATTCCATGAGCCCCTACTTCTTTTCTAAAACATGGTGAATATGATGTCATTGCTATTGGAAGTTCTTTTTCATCAATTAATTGACCTTTAAACTTACCAATCATTGAATGTTCACTAGTACCAATCAAATATAAGTCTTCATCTTCAATCTTATACATCATAGCATCCATTTCATCAAAAGACATAACCCCATCAACTACATCACTACGAATCATAAATGGAGGTATACAATAAGTGAATCCCTTATCAATCATAAAATCTCTTGCATAAGCTATCATTGCTTCATGAAGTCTTGCTATATCTCCCATTAAATAGTAAAAACCATTACCACTAGTTCTACCAGCAGCTTCCTTATCTAAACCACCTAATTTTTCAATAATATCAGCATGATATGGAATTTCATAATCAGGTACAAATGGTTCTCCAAATTTTTCATTTTCAACATTAAAACTATCATCTTTTCCAATAGGAACAGAAGGATCTAAAATATTAGGAATAACCATCATTTTCTCTTTTAAAGAAGCAGAAAGACTAGCCTCTTCCTCTTCTATCTTTTCAAGTTTAGTATTAATTTCAACTACTTCTTGCTTCTTTTTATTAGCCTCATCTTGTTTCTTATCTCTAAATAAAGCTCCAATCTCATCACTAATTTTATTTCTATCTTGTCTTAATTTATCTCCATCTTTTTTTAGTGATCTTATCTTAGAATCTAAATCTATTACCTCATCAACTAAAGGCAATTTTTGATCCTGAAACTTTTTCTTTATATTTTCTTTAACTAATTCACTATTTTCTCTTACAAATTTTATATCTAACATTACTATCTCTCCTCTATAAATCTTTCTCCATTAACTTTAATTATTTTATCTATTTCTTCACTATTATAATAATTTCTTAACATATTAGTCAAACTTTTTATTATATTTTTATGATTTAATAAAGAAATATCTTCTTCTACCCCAAACATATCAGTAGCAAATTCCATATTGTCAGTAGCAATCATAACATTATCAATTCCAATAATATTTTCTATATACTTAATATGATTCAAATAATTTTCTTCTAAATCAATTTTTTTCTCATTAATAAATGGTCCATAAGAAACTAACCCTATCTTACCCGACAGTTTCCCTATTGCTTCAATTTGAGAATCATCTAAATTTCTCTTATTAGAACATAAATTATAACTATTAGAATGGCTAGCAAGTACTCTAACATCATAACCATCATTTTTTAAATTATTTAACAGTTTAATACTATCCCAGAATGTATTCTCATTCATATGAGATAAGTCTATTGAAATTCCAAGATTAACGGCCTTCTTAATAATTTTTTTTCCTAAATCACTTAATCCCTTATCACTTCTATTACCAGATCCATATTTACTTTCATTATTCCAAACAAGTAATATATTTCTAAGTCCTAAGTTATATAACTCTTCTAATTCAACCTCATCTCTAATATAATCGCAACCTTCTATACTAAATAGTACCTTTTTATCACCAAAGTATTTTTTAAATAAAGATGTACTTATCCTAAACATTTCAACCACATTAATATTTTCTATATGTAACTCTTCTTTCATTTCATCTCTACTCATAAAATATAAATTAGCAATCAAAGAATGAACGTCACTTAAATCAGACTGTAACTTTTCTACATAAGAAAAATCATCTCTTAAATAACAACAATATAGTATAGTAAGCAAATCATAATGAGCATCAAACACTCTTATCACCTCCAAACAAAAAAAGAACAGTACACAAAGGAGTGCAAGGCACGGTACCATCCTTCTATTTTCTTAATTCTATAACGACTTATTTAGCCGGGAAAAATTCCATCTATAGGGTAGATAAACAAGAATTAATAATCATTTCCACCAACCATGATCTCTCTACAAATAATTTACTTATTATTATCCCTAATCACTGACATTACTAATATTATATTCTTTTAGTAGAAATTAATCAACTAATTATTATTATACTTATCTTTAAAAAGATGAATTATATCCTTTTTATTTTGGTAAAACGTTTGCTTTTGATTAATATTATACTTTGTTCTTTGGTATTCCTCAGCTAATCCACTTTCTTCATTCAGACTCTCATGAGAAAATTCTTCACTTAAATTATCAACACAATCAACAAAAGCATTTGGAATTACATAATAATGATTAAAACAACTAACCAAAACATCTAAATCTCTTTTTTGAAAATGGACATACAGCAACTCTATTATATTTTCAGTTTCATCTATACAATACAAAGAACCAGAATCATATTTAAAAATATACTTTGATTTAACACAATTTCTAGAAAAAGAATTACTATATCTTGAACCATAAAAGTTCAAATCAAAAAAATCAACATCAAACAAAAAATTAAAACAGTCATAACATCTAATATTATTTCTTTCCAAAGTTGGAGTTAGTCCATTAAATTCATCAAAATAGAATCCAGAATTAGAAAAAGACAATGCCTCTCTATAATTCCAAACATCATCATAAATTTGACAATTAAGCAATGTATCATTTATAACACCATCATTTTTAATCAACGAAAAATGAGGAGAATAATTAATTTTACTATATTCATTCAATACGTTATCAGATATAAACTTACGAATATTCCCTAAAATTATATCTGTGTCACACCAACCCCAAAAATCATAACCTTTAGTGTATTCTTTATATATTTCCCCAAAAAAAAGGTTTATAGTCACATATTTTATAAGGCGTTCCACAAGTTGCATCAAAATCAAAATAAGATGTCATTCTATGAGATTCTTCTAAAAAACTAGAATAAACAACTTTAAAATTACTAGGATAATCAAAATTTCTTTTATCATCAGTAATTATTAAAAAATCAACCGTACTATTATATTCAATAGATTTTAAAAAAAGATTAAAATAATTATTGAATTTGCCAAAATAAGGAATAACAACAATAATAGATTGCATCATTTCACCACCACTCTAGGCAAGTTTTCTCAATTTTTGATTATTCTCATTCTTTTCAATAGATTCTAAATAATTTATACACTGTAAATACTTTTTTTGCCTTTTTAAATCTTTTTCAGTAATAGTATCTAATCTACTTAAATCAGAATTATGCTTTAAATCAGCTATTTTAACTTCACGAGCAATTTCATTAGTAGACAACTTTTCTATATAATCGTAGTAATCATCATCAGAATTTCTAGTTAAAAGTGACAATGCTAAACATACTTCATCACCAAAATCAGATAAATCAGATAATGTAATATCAGTATCTTCTACAACATCATGTAATAAGGCAACAACTGTACTAACTTCGTTAGTCATGTTACTAGCTACAGCCATAGGGTGAAACACATAAGGTACACCACCTTTATCAATTTGATCCTTATGAGCATCATACATTAACCTCATAGCCTTTTTTGTCATATCTGTATAAATCATACTACTACGCCTCCTAAGCCGTCTTCATTAAATAACTTACAAATACAAAAACTGCAAATACTATAACTAAAGCAACTATTGCACACATCAAAAAGCCAAAGAAACCATTAGTTTTAGAACCAGTTATTTTTCCAGACATTATATTGGATAAATATATTTGCTTAAAAGAAACACCAGATAAAGCACAGAAAAATAATGAAGCAATAATAGCTAAACCATTATCCTTTAATATGGAAACACAAATATAATCAGAAACCATAGATAAAATCATAATGATTAATCCAGGTAAATAAACCTTTCTATAAAAGAAATATAAAGGCCCAAAGAAAAATGCCCAAAACGAAAAACCTCCATATCTAAAAGAACCAAATTCATCTCCTAAAAAATTTCTAACCATATTATCCTGCATACCCTCATCAGTATAATTTGATGTATTTAACGAGTTATTAGCACTAGAAACTTCATTAGTAATTGGATTTACAAAAATTCTTTTACCACAATTATTACAAAATACTTTTTTATTATCTACTTCTTCACCACAATTTGGACAAACCATAATATCACCTATATTTAGAATATCATAATCTTAATAATTATACTAATAAAAATAATAATAACTTAAAATTTTACGTAAAAAAAGAGACTATCTAGCCTCTACAATCAACTTTATCGCAGTTCTTTCTTCTCCATCAATCGAAATATCAGAAAACGCAGGAATACACACTAAATTTTTCCCAGATGGAGCAACAAAACCTCTAGCTATCGCAACAGCTTTTATTGCCTGATTAAGTGCCCCAGCACCTACTGCTTGTATTTCTACAACCCCTTTTTCACGAAAAACATTAGCTAATGCTCCCGCAACACTATTTGGATTAGATTTACTACTTACTTTAAGTATTTCCATATATATTATTCATTCCTTTCTATGATTAATATATATGATTATTATTAAAAATAAATAACAAAATAAATTAAATTATTTCTTCTTCAGCTAATTCATTGATAGCATTCTTAATAACATCAACAGAGTTCTGCATTTTCTGAGTTTCTTCATCATCAAGTTCAATATAAATTCTTTTAGAAATACCATTTCTATTAATAATTGCAGGAGTACCTATATAAATTTTATTAGATGGATCATAGTTAGAAACAGTAATAATTCTATTTTCATCACCTAAAATAGCATTAGTAATATATGCTAAACTAACTCCAATTCCATAACAAGTAACACCTTTTCTATTAATAATTTCATAAGCGGAATTCTTAACTTCATATGCAATCTCATCTAACTCTTCTCTAGATAAAAACTGTTCAACTTTTTGTAGACCTACATTAGCATTACTCCAAGGTACAAATTCAGAATCACCATGTTCACCAACTACATAGGCATGAACATTTTTAGGATATACATTAAGCTTAGATCCAAGTAAATAACGAAGTCTAGCTGTATCTAGGCTTGTTCCCGTACCAAATACTCTACTAGAATCAAAACCAGAATATTTCCAAGTTAAATAAGTCATAACATCTAAAGGATTAGTCGCTACTAAAAAAATACCATTAAATCCACTTTTAACCACACTTGAAACAATAGATTTAAATATTTTACTATTTTTATTAATCAAGTCCATTCTAGTTTCTCCAGGTTTTTGATTAGCACCAGCTGCAATTACAACTAAAGAAGCATCATGACAATCACCATAACTACCAGCTTTAATATCCAATTTACTAGGAGCAAAGGCCAGACAGTGATTCAAATCCATAGCCTCCCCTTCAATCCTATTTTGATCCAAATCAACCAATACAAGTTCACCAACATTAGTTCTTTGATTAAGTAAAGCATAAGCATAACTCATACCAACATTTCCACAACCAATTAATACTACTTTATTTTTCATAATAATCCTCCTATTCTATTTTTATTATATAACAAAATTAGTTTTATAAACAAAAAAACTTATTGATAATCAATAAGTTTTGTCAAATTACTGTCCTTGATTTGGAGCTGATACAACATTAGGTGCTGCAACAACTTCCGGAGTAACAGGTTGTACCGGAGCTACTGACTGTACAGGTGTAACTGGTTGTACTGGTGTAACTGGGACAACCTCTACATTTTGTACTGGAGCCACATTTGGAACACCAACAACAGGTGGTGTTGTACTAGCAGCATTATGAGAAATAGCATTAGCTGCAGCTTGATTAATATCAGCTAACGAAATATTTTGGGTATTTTCAAGAGGATTAGCCCCACCATAAATTTGATGAGAATCTTGCTCTACACTTACACTTGGAATAGTTGGGTCTGCTCCACCATATATAGGAACAGAAGATTGAGGTTGAGAATTAACATCTACAACCGGAGCAACTGGAGTTGGTCCTGGAGTAACCGCACTTACAGCCTCTACAGCACTAATTGGAGCTACAGCAGGCGTAACATTAACTGTTGGCACCTCAGGAGCTGTTGAATTAATATCACCTGAAGGACTCACAGTAGAAGACTCAACTTGACCAGCAATTGGAATATTTATTCCAGTAACTGGAGAGTCAGCAGAAACCTCTGGCATTACTGGTGCAGTAGCAATATCAGCATTAATAGGACTAGCAACAGGTGCTGGTTCCGGCGTAACTGAAGCCTCAACAGCAGTAACAGCATTTGAAACAGGAGCAACATCACTACTCATAGAAGCTGCAACTTCTGGCATTACAGGAACAGCAGAAGCTATATCAGGCATTGCTTGAGTTGACACATCACCAATATTACTATTACTAACAGGAGCAGGATCTTGTGCCATAGGAACAGCACCTCCCATAACATTATCACTTTGTAATGGTGCCACAGGTTGAGAATCAGAAACAGGCGGTACATCAAAATTAGATACAGGACTAGCAACCTCTGGAGCTGCTACATCTGCACCAATAGAACCACCAATAGGCATTGCTGATAAATCATTAGTACCAACATTACTAGGCATTTGATTATCTACAATTGAACTTTCTGGAACATTAATTCCATTAGAAACAGCCATTGGATCTACAACATTACTAACATTAACAGTATTATCTGTTGCTACAACACTACTCTGTTGCATTTCATTTACCATATTCTTTGCTCCTTCTTCAGACTTTTTGCTTGCATCACTCTTCTTACCCTTCTTATTAGACATTGCTATAAACATAACTAAAGAAATTATTAATAATAAAACTCCACCAGTAATTAACATACCAGGGATAGTTGCGAACCAACTAAAATCCATTTTTCATCTACTCCCTCTACTTTATTCTATAAATAGAATAACAAAAAAAGGATCAAAATGCAAACAATAATTGATTTTGACACTTATTTACAATGTAAACATTGTCCAATAACCATCACTTGGATACTTTTGAAAGCTTAATTTTTCTTTAGTAACAGGATGATAAAACTCGAGTTTATAAGCATATAAAGCTATTTGCGTTTTATCCATATTTCCATATCGCTGATCACCACACAATGGATAACCACGAGATGCAAATTGAACCCTTATTTGATGATGTCTACCTGTTTTTAAATGAATTTCTACCAAAGACTTATTATTTTTACTAGAATATTCTAAAACATTATAATCAAGTATAGCATGTTTCCCATCATTTTCTGATGTAACCACAGTATTACCATTAGGCAACTTTTTTAGATAATCTTCAAATGTTCCACTGCCTGACATCTTCCCCGAAACAACAGCTAAATAATATTTTTGGACTAAATGATTTTTTATTTGAGATGTCATTCTACTAGCTGCCTTACTAGTTTTAGCAAAAAGTAATAGTCCGCCAACAGGACGATCTAATCTATGTAAAAGTCCTAAATAAACATTTCCAGGTTTATTATATTTATTTTTTATATAATCTTTTATAAGACTAACCATATCAATATCCCCAGTAATATCTGCCTGACTCAAAATATTAGGAGGCTTTTCTACAAGTATTAAATGATTATCTTCATAAATAACATTAATCTTCATCATATGATTCCCATCTACCATAAATACCACAAGGTAAAATCATCTTACTTTCCTTTATTGGAAGACCAACTTCACCACATTTTATTACTCCACTATTAGGAATATATAACATCAAAAGATTTCTCAAAACTTCAGAAGAAAGTCCTGTTGTATAAGAATTAATTAAGAAAAATAATGGATTATCACTTAAAAGTTCACTACATAAAGAAATTAAATTATTTAAATCTTTTTCAATATTCCAAACTTCCCCATTACTTCCCCTACCATAACTAGGAGGATCCATAATAATTGCGTCATAATGGTTACCACGTCTAATTTCCCTTTTTACAAGCTTAACTACGTCATCAACCAAATATCTAACAGGAGCATCTTCTCCTACACTAGCTTTCACATTTTCCTTACACCAATCAACCATACCACGAGAAGAATCAACATGAACAACACTAGCACCAGCTGACAAACAAGCAACCGTTGCTCCACCAGTATAGGCAAACAGATTTAAAACTTTAATTTTTCTTCCACTATTTTTTATTTTATTAATCATAAAATCCCAATTCCAAGCTTGTTCTGGGAAAAGTCCAGTATGCTTAAAACCCATTTGTTTTATATTAAAAGTTAAATTTTTATAACCAATAGTCCAATGAGCAGGAATTTTTTTCAAGTTTTGCCAACTTCCTCCACCTTTATTACTACGATTATATATTGCATGAATACGATTTTTATATTTATCTCTTAAGTCACCACAATCCCAAATGATTTGAGGATCAGGCCTAAGTAAATAATAATTTCCCCAACGTTCTAATTTTTCTCCTCTAGATGCATCAATAAGTTCATAATCTTTCCAATCTTTAGTAAATTCCATTTTCATCACTCACCATTCGAAACTATTATATCAAATGTTTATGAATATTAATAGAAATTTTTAGACTTCTTTGGCAGGAATACCAACTAATGTAGTATCAGGAGCAACATCACATAAAACCACTGCATTAGCACCAATTTTTGCATTGTCACCAATAACAATATCACCTAATATTTTAGCACCACATCCAATCATAACACCATCTCCAATAGTAGGATGTCTTTTCCCAGAAGATGTAGAAACACCACCTAAAGTTACACCATGATAAATTAAAACATCATCACCAACTATAGCAGTTTCGCCAATCACAACTCCAAAACCATGATCAATAAATAATCTTTTACCTATAGTTGCCCCTGGATGTATTTCTATTCCGGTTTTTCTTTTTGCTCTCTCAGATAAATATCTAGCCATAAAATACCTCTTTTTTACATAAAGAAAATGTGCAATTTTATAATATAAGAGTGCTTTAAAACTAGGATATAAAAACACCTCAAATATATTCTTAATAGCTGGATCTTTACACTTAATTAAATTTATTTGTGAACGAATAAAACTCATACCATCACCTAATATAATGTATGAATATAAACAAAATCAAAATATTACACTAAACTAAAAATTATCTACTTTAATGCACTTATATCTTCATTAGTTAAACCAGTACACTTAATTATAATATTAATGTCTATACCTTCATTTAACATATTTTTAGCTATTTCAATATTTCTCTCATTTTTTCCTTCAGATATCCCTTCTGCCTTTCCTTCGACTTTACC
>ERZ773200.1055-NODE-1055-length-25053-cov-3.616889_pt1 | contig 25053 bp, 20 predicted proteins | sample MGYA00581008_ERZ773200 | MGnify/ENA primary metagenome ERZ773200 (study PRJEB29015, sample SAMEA2737770) | human gut metagenome | biome: human gut; feature: human-associated habitat; material: faeces | place: China | collected 2012 ... | reverse complement strand
TGTGAATGTTTTTAACATTTCATGAAGTTCTGCCAGACTCTGTTCTCTTTGTTACATCTTCGAAATTCTCATTTCTCTGCTGCAACTTCTTTATTATATCACATCTCTTCAATTTTGTCAAGTAAATAAATTGTGAACTGAAATTTCTTTCTGTTCTTTCCAATCCATCTTTGCTCAACATCTCAACGAAATGCATACAATCTTTTCTTTCGCTCTCTCACGTCCAAGCTTCCGTTAAGTTTTCTTCCCTTTCGCTTCGCTGCACCCTGCTCCCTGCATCGGTGTTCCTCAGCTTTCCGTGTCCGGTTTTACACACTCTTTCGTGTTCCTTAACGCCGCCTTTCCTCGTGCGACAGCTTTATTATTATATCATATCATCCCCAGTTTGTCAATGCTACTTGATGTAGAAGATTCTCGTCTATTTTTGTCGATGATTTGTGAAAAATCCATAAAAAGAGCGTTTCCCCTCCCCAAAGAGAAACGCTCCGCCCCTTTTTTTCCGAAAAACAACCTCTTATTCGACAATTTTCACATCATACGCTTGCAACCACGCATTCATCTGCACGAAATAAGCAATCGTCTGCGGATATGCCATCAGCTGCCCATACCACTGCACACCGCTCGGCTGTAATAATAATTGTTCAATTGCTTCTCGTTTCACCAACTGGAACAGCGGTGCTTTTGGATCTTGCAAAATCGCCGCAAGCATTGCTCGTACTGCCTGCAAATAATTCGGATTGTGGGTCTTTGGATACGGACTTTTTTTCCGCCAGAGCACTTTCTCCGGCAAATAGTCCTGCATTGCTGCTCGCAGCAGCCCTTTTTCATAGCCTTTGTACTCTTTCATCTCCCACGGCACATTATAAAGATACTCTGCAATCCGATAATCGCAGAACGGCACTCGCACTTCCAAAGCGTTCGCCATACTCATCCGGTCTTTCCGGTCTAACAGCGTCTGCATAAACCAGTCTAAGTTCAGCAGCATCATTTGCCGCATACGGCGTTCTAACGGAGAATCTTCCGGCAATGTGTCTGCCTGCTGAATCGTTTCTTGATATGCTTGTGATACAAACGCTGCCCCGTCAATCTGCTCTGCAAACTCTTCTCGCAGGAACTGCATCCGATAATCGGTACTCTGTGCCCATGGGAATCCATCTCGCTCCCAAATATTTGGATCTCGATACCAAGGGTATCCGCCAAATAGTTCATCGGCACACTCGCCGGAAAGGGCAACCGTTACATGCTCCTTAATTGCTCCGCAGAATAAATAGAGGGAACTGTCTACATCTACCATGCCCGGCAAATCTCTTGCCTGCATTGCCGGAATCAAAGCAGCTGCCAGCTGTGGCGTATCCAGAACCGTCCAATGATGCTGACATTGCAGATAGTCCATCATCGCACGAATATAATCTGGGTCACTGTTCGGCTGGAAGTGGCTCTTCTGAAAATAGCGGTCATTATCTTTATAGTCTACGGAAAACGTATGCAGGACTTCTCCCCGTTTCTTCAGCACTTGATTGGCAAGTGAAGAAAGCAAGCTGGAATCCAGACCGCCAGACAAAAATGTTCCAATGGGAACATCAGAAACCATCTGACGGGTTGCAGCATCTTTCACCAACTCCCGCACCTGTTCAATCGTCTGTTCTATGTTGTCCGTGTGCGGTTTCGCCTGTAATTTCCAGTAAGGTGCAAGGGAAATTCCGGTTTCTGTTGCATAGCCGCAATGTGCCCGTTTCACTTCTTTGATGGTCTGAAAAACACCGCAGCCGGCAGACCGTCCAGGGCCTAGCAAGAGAATCTGTGCAATCCCATGTTTGTCTATGGTATGTGGCACTGCTGGATGCTGCAATAGTGCCTTGATTTCAGATGCAAAAACCAATCCGCCGGGAATCTCCGCATAAAACAATGGTTTCACACCGATTCGGTCACGGGCAAGAAATAACCGCTGTGCCTGCTGCTCCCAGACTGCAAATGCAAAAATCCCGTTGAACCGCTCTGTACAAGCTGCTCCCCAGTGTAAGTATGCCTGTAAGACAACTTCTGTATCACAGTGTGTAGTAAAAACTGCTCCTTCTTTTTGTAATTCTTCCCGCAGTTCCGGTGTATTATAGAGTTCTCCATTATAGGTTTCGGTTGCAGTCTGCCGTGTCATCGGCTGTTTTCCCCGTTCCACGTCAATGACAGCCAGCCGAGTGTGTGCCATTGCACAGTGGGTATCTTGATAAATCCCTTGCTGGTCAGGGCCTCGATTGCTTAGAACTGCCTGCATTCGTTTTAAATCGGCTTGATATCGGGCAACATCTTCTTGCCAAGTGACCATTCCAGTGATTCCACACATATCAGCGTCCTCCTTTTATCAGCGGATTGAAAAACCGCCTGCTTCTGTATGATATGCAGAAACAGGCGGAAATGTGCGGAGATTTTTCTTTTTTATGGATGAGCAGCTGTATCCTGTTTGGTCAACAAGTACAGACAATATTGATTCATACTAATTCCTTCTTGTTTGGCGTGCAGTGCTAATTGCTGATGCAAAGATTTCGGAATCTGTAACTGAAACTGTCCAGAATAGGATTCTGTTGCTTGTGGCTCTGGAATGGGCAGCTGTTCTTCTAATGCTGCTTCTAACCAAGCTTTTTTCGCATCTTCTGCCTGCAAAATTGCAGATTCTATGGTATCTGCACAAGTCAAACATCCCGGCAATTCCGGAAAAGATACGACATAACCACCCTCCTCCGTGTCTGGAATCAATTCCATTTTATAAGGAAGTTCTAAGTATTCCTGTAAGGTTTTCATCGTCATCCCTCCTGCTGTTCAATCAACTCTTTGACCTTTTGCACATAAACTTTTTTAATTGGTTCATGCTTTGGAATTGTAATGGGCATTGCTCCCGGCTTGCGAAACGTATAATGACTGCTTCCACCTTTTGGTGCTTGCATCTCATACCCATAGCTTTCTAATACTTTTTGTAGTTCTGAAAATCGCATATCTTTTGACAACGAACAAATGCGAGCCAACAACTTATCCCATTTCGACATTCCATCGCCTCCTTTTTTCATTATAACACGCTGTAATCTTCCCTGTCAAGCGTTTTCATATCGTTTATCCATTGCATTTTAATACGAAAATCTTCCCTCTTCCAAATGAATCTTATCCCAGAAATACCGCAGCATCCAACCATCAAAGTCGGTGATCTGCATAGAAGAACCTGCCATCATCAGCGAAGAGCCGCCCGGGAATCCTCCCGGTGGGAATCCATCCAATTCCCCTTCTCCGCCATAGAAGTCCGTCATGCCAAATCCATGCCCCAATTCATGCTCCAGCACATGCAGACCCGTTCCATCCAGCATATTCAAATAGGCATCATCTGACAGTCGCTGTCCCCAGTCGCCGCCGCATCCGCCAATGGATGGGAAGCCCTGCGTTGCCCAGAGATACATGTCAAACCGTTCGCCCGGATAAACATAGCTAGTATCCATAAAGTGCTCCATGCGGGAAAGTTCTGTCGGTGCACTCGGCAACTTATCCGGAATGGTTTCATAACCGTTGGATGTGTCCCCACTGCTGTCGTAATCGCTAATCAAAGAATCATAGACCACTTCATCCGGCTGCAAATCCAACAGACAATTCCGGTCTAAAACTGCCCAGCCGACAATTTTCACAGTAACATGGTCATATGGCCAATCTTCATAATCTTTCAGCCAGTCTGTCCAAGCGTTGATGCTATCTTCCACCAATTTTTCAAACTGTCTCCGCTGTTCCAACGATACGGTTTTATAAGACTGCCAGCGAACAACATAATGCAATTCGCCATTTCCGGCAACAATCTGATCAAACAAGGTATTTCGGCGAACGGTGGACTGTTCCCGTTCTACTCGATTTGTCCAAATCCAATCCGCAGCAGACTGATAGCTCGCTGGCATATCTGCAATCGTCAAGGTCTGTTTGGAATCGGTTGTGGTTGTCGTTGTGGTAGTGGTTTCTTCTGGTGCTGTGGTTGTGGTTGCAATGCTTGTTGTGGTCGTTGTCTGTTCCGGTTCAACCACTGGGAAAATCGTATTTTCCGGCAGTGTTACGGTTTCGGCTGGGAATGCAGTCTGCCGCTGCATCAAAAAGCCCTGCAAGGCTGCAAGATCTGCTGCATCCAATGTTCCATTCCCGTCCACATCTGCCAAGGCTGCTGCACAAAAATCGGAACTTTCCCCCTGTAACACCAATCGTTTCGCCAGTGACAAATCCAGCACGTTCACAACTCCATCTCGGTTGACATCGCCCGGCTTCAGCCAAGTGACCGGCTCTAATGTATAAGTTCCAAAATCTGTTTCATTTTGCTGCAAGTGAATGCGATTCATGCCCACTTCAGTACAAGTAAACTGCTGCTGCATACCATCTTGTTGCAATTGCAGTTCCAACGTCTGTCGGTCAGAAGCTGTTGCATAAAATTCGCCCTCACTGAGCGAGGATTTCAAGGTATAAATTCCCGTCCCCGTTTCTGTAAAGTACCAGATATTATACGCTGCAACGCCATTTGCGGCATATGAAAGAATCTGGCTGCCTGTTTCCGCTGCTCCGTTGGCAACCGTCAAATACTGTCCGGCATCGTCCCGCAGCTGATACCCAATCCACGCATTGACTGCCGCCGCTGCTTCCGATGGGGCATCTGCTGCAAGTACTGCATGCGGCATGGATACCACGCCCATAACTGCCGCCAGCAATGCCGTTTGTAACGATTTTCGTTTCATCATCCTGACTCCTTTTCCCTCAGAAATTTTTCCAATGGTCTTATTATAGCATAGTGTATAAAATTTTTCAACTATTTTTGTATATTTTTTCTGATATTTCCAGCCTGATTCGGTAATTTTTCGCAGTCCTGTTCTCCTGTTTTTCGTATTTCTTCTATTTCTGTTTGCTTTTTCATGAAAAGGCTGCAAGTCCAGCAGAAACCACCAGAAAAACAGAGAAAACCTTGACAAAGTTTCAGCCGTGTGCTATACTACTTTTATATTGTCCTATTCCAAAAAAGTTATCTGGATGGGAAAAAATACACACAGAATCGAAGGATTCGTGTAAATGGAGGAACGAGATACCATGATTAAATGGAAAAAACTTGCGGCTACGGTTGTAGCTGCTGCAGCTGCTGTTTCCTGTGTTGGATGCGGCAATCAGGCACTTGCTTACCCGCTGACAATTGACGGCGTAAAAATCAAAGCTGGTATTTACATCTACTATTCTTATCAGGCTTATACCGAAGCAACCAGCACCATTCAAAAACAGAATTCTGACTTGGACACCACTGATGAAGAAGTGGTAAAGGCACAGACGATTGACGGCAAAGATGCGGAAACTTGGATCAAAGACCGCACGATGGAATATTGCAAGGAATTCGTTGCGATTCAGAAAGACTTCGATGCAAAGGGTCTGGAACTGACCACCGAACAGACCAATCAGGTGAAGAACTACATCAGCTCTGCTTGGGACAGCAGCGGCGAAACCTTTGAAAAGAACGGAATTGCAGAATCCTCCGTTCAGGATATCTTCCTTTCTACCTACAAAGAACAGGAACTGTTCCAGCATTATTATGGTGCAGATGGTGAAAAGGGCGTTACGGAAGACGAACTGAAAAAATACTACGAAGACAATGATGCTCGTGTTCGTTACATCACTTTCGACCTGAAAGACGGCAACGGCGATTTGCTGAAAGATGACGGCAAAAAAGAAATGAAGAGCATGGTAGAAGATTACCTGAGTGTTCTGAAAACGCTGAAGGATGAAGATGCCATCAACGACAAAATGGATACCATTCAGGAAGAATACAACGCTTATGTGACTTCTATTTCCGAAGAAGCTGCTGCTGCAACTGCAACTTCTGCAACAGATGAAAACGGAAATGAAATTCCAGCAACCACCACTGCAACGACTGCAACAACCACTTCTGCAGAAACAACCACTGTTACAACTGTTGCTGCAGATGCAGAATCGGATTCCGAAGCAGAAACCACTGCAGGCACCGAAGAAACCGTAACACGTGCAGCATCTGACGCAGACAGTTCCGATGAAACAACAACCACAACCGTTTCCGGTGCAACAGAGGAAGAAAGTTCTGACACCACAGAAACCACCACGACCACTGCACCGTACGCAAACGAAAGCATTATCACAAAGGTTTCCACAACAGACGAAAAGGACAAGGATAACGAAGATTCCATTAACTATACACCGTCTAAGAAAGCCTATGAAGCGATTTTCAATGATGCCAAGACCGATGTTCCGTTTATCGTAGAAGATGACGAAGCTTATTACCTGATTGTTCGGTTTGACATCACCAAGCGAATGACAGATGATGACCTCTGGACAGAAGACCAGATGAAGGCTGTTGCCTCTAGAAAGTATTGGGATAATTTCACCGATGACAAGAAGGAAATGGCAAACGCTTTGAACATCGACCAGCAGAGTGATCGGGCAATCAAGAAGTATGACCCGTTCAAGTTAGACTTCTCTTCCAGCTCTAGTTCCAGCAATTAAATAAAACCAATTTGATTGTTAAAAGTCAAAAAGCGTGTCCACAGTTTCAATTTGCGGATACGCTTTTTTCTTGTTTCTATGTCGTGTTTCATTGAAAACTGTGCCTTTAAAAAGTACTCAGATACTTTTACCAATGACAAGAAAGAAATGGCAAACGCTTTGAACATCGACCAGCAGAGTGACCGGGCACTCAAAAAGTATGACCCGTTCAAGTTGGACTTCTCCACAAGCTTCAGTTTTAGCAATGAAACAGAGTCAATCTGATTGTTAATCAAAAAGCGTATCCGCTGAACATTCCATTTGCGGATACGCTTTTTCTTTTTCATATTCCAATTTCACATGGACAAGAATCAACATCCCAGTACGATACTTGAAAAACAAAAAACCAGATGCATTGCATCTGGTTTTCATTTGGTTGGGGTGGAAGGATTTGAACCCTCGGAATAACGGAGTCAGAGTCCGCTGCCTTACCACTTGGCGACACCCCAATATTTCATTTTGTCATCTGTTGTTCAGCGACTTATTTAGTATATCACACTTTTTTGTGTTTGTCAAGTCTTTTTTTCAAATTTCTCAAAAAAATTTTTTCTGAACTTCTTTCAGACTGTTTTGCGTCTTACTCATGACGACTTATACAGTATATCACATTTCGCTGTATTTGTCAAGCGTTTTTTCAAAAAAATCCTCGAATTTTGTTTTTTTCTGTATCATCGCATTGCTGCAGTGAAATTAAAACAACAAGCAGGCAGATTTCATCATTCTGCCTGCTTAGCTCTTAAAAAATTAAATCACCGTTTATTCGTCCAGTGCTGTCCGCAGGGACTTTACAAATTCATACACCTTTTCCGGTGCTTGTTCCTGATACTGTTCAACCATGTTGACAATTGCACTACCCACAATGACCCCATCACAATACTGGCTCATCTGCTTTGCAGCTTCTGGGCTGGAGATTCCAAACCCAACCATGCACGGAATCTTTGCATACTTATGAATTGGTGCAAAGAATGCAGAGAAATCCGTCTGGAACTTTGTCCGCATACCTGTTACACCATTCGAGGAAACACAATACAGGAATCCGGTTGCATCCTCTGCAATCATCTGAATTCTACCTTCACTTGCCGGTGTTACCAAGCTGATGTTGTGAATGTGATACTTGTCAGCACTGCCCTGAATCTCGTCCTTTTCTTCAAACGGCATATCCGGCACAATGACCCCATCAATGCCAATTTCCTGACAGGTGCGGAAAAATTCCTCTGTTCCATGAGAGAAAATCGTATTCAGATACATCATCAGCAGCAACGGCATATCGGTTTTTTTCCGCAGCCGCTTAACCAGTTCAAAAATACCTGCCAAGGTTGTTCCCTGCTTCAAAGCCTGTTCGCTGGCGTGCTGAATAACAGGACCTTCTGCAATCGGATCAGAAAACGGAACGCCCAGTTCAATAATATCTGCACCGGCTTTTTCCATCTGCAATACCAGCTGTTCCGTACGGTCATATCCGCCGTGTCCAGCTGTTACAAACGGAATCAGTGCCTTTTTCCCCTGTTGTTTTAATGCCTGCAAAGTGCGGTCAATTCGATTCTCAGTCATCAATCTTCACTCCTCTGTATTGTGCGATTTGCTGCATATCCTTGTCCCCACGACCGGACAGGCAGATAATCATAATTTGGTCTTTTCTCATAGTCGGTGCAATCTTCATTGCAGCTGCAACAGCATGTGCTGATTCAATTGCCGGAATAACACCTTCTTTTTTCGACAGATATTCCAACGCCTGAACAGCTTCTTCGTCCGTAATGGCAACATAGTCTGCCCGTCCGGTTTGATAAAGATTTGCGTGCTCTGGCCCAATGCCCGGATAATCCAGACCGGCAGAAATCGAAAATACCGGTGCAATCTGTCCTTCATCATTTTGCAGGAAATAGGACTTCATGCCGTGGAAGATTCCCAACTTGCCCTTTGCAATCGTTGCAGCGTGCAGAGCAGTATCCACGCCCTTTCCGGCAGCTTCTGCACCAACCAGCCGAACGCTTTCATTCGGGATGAAATCATAGAACATCCCCATTGCATTCGAGCCGCCGCCAACGCAGGCAACGACACAATCCGGCAACACGCCTTCTTTTTCCTGCAACTGCTGCTTTGCTTCTTCGCCAATAATCTTCTGGAAGTCCCGAACCATCATCGGATACGGATGCGGCCCCATTACCGAGCCAATCAAATAATAAGTGGTGTCAATGTTGGTGACCCAATCCCGCATTGCTTCGTTGATGGCATCTTTCAGCGTACCCGTTCCGTTGTTAACGCTGCGAACCTTTGCCCCCAGCAGTTCCATCCGGTAAGCGTTCAGCTTCTGCCGTTCTACGTCCTCTTTCCCCATGAAGACTTCGCATTCCAAGTCAAACAGAGCACAAGCGGTTGCTGTTGCAACACCGTGCTGACCAGCACCGGTTTCCGCAATAATCCGCTTTTTGCCCATCCGCTTTGCCAGCAGAATCTGACCCAACACGTTATTGATTTTGTGTGCACCTGTGTGGTTCAAATCTTCCCGCTTCAGGTAGATTTTGCAGCCGCCCAAGTCCTTTGTCATCCGTTCTGCATAATACAACAGGGATGGACGGTTTGCATAATCCCGACAGAGTGTGCGATATTCTTCCCAGAAAGTCGGGTCTGCCTTTGCTTCTTCATAGGCAGTTTCCAATTCGTGTACCGCATTCATGACCGTTTCGGGAACATACTGTCCGCCGAACATTCCATATCTTCCTACTTTACCCATAATTCTACGCTCCTCGTATCAATGTCATCAATTGTTTCATTCTTCTCAGTGATTTTACGCCATCCTCTTCAATGCCGCTGGAAAAGTCCACGCCCGTGGGAGAAACCGTTGCAATTGCCTCCAAAACATTTTCAGGCTGCAACCCGCCTGCCAGAAAAAACGAACGATTCCAGCTGTGTCGGGCGAGCAGCTCCCAGTCTGCACAAACACCTGTTCCGCCAATCCCTGCACCCGTCTTTCCCTCTAGAATCAGGCAATCTGCCGGATTTGTTCCGGCGGCTTCAAGTTCTTCCAGCGTGCCAATGCGAAGGGCTTTCCAGACTGGCAAGCCGGTTTTCTGCTGCAAGGTTTGAATCTGCTCTGCCGATTCATTGCCATGCAACTGAATCACCTGCAAGTGCAACTGCTCTGCCATACGGCAAATGGTTTCTGATGATTCATTTACGAATACCCCAACCGCTGCAATTGCATCCGATTTTTCCTGTACCAAGCATTGTGCCTGCTCCTGAGAAATGCTCCGGCGAAAACCACCGCTTAAAATCATACCCATATAATCCGGCTGACAGAGATTCACGGCTGCAACATCCTCCAGCCGCCGAATTCCACAAAACTTAATCTTCATAAGTTCTCCCGCAGCTGCTGCATGGCAACGGCAATATTTCTGCTCCGCATCAAGGTTTCCCCAATCAATACCGCATCTGCTCCATATTTGCGAACAGCTGCCAAATCTTCATGCGTCTGCATACCGCTTTCCGAAACCAAAATGCAATCTTTCGGAACCATTGCTGCCAACCGTTCTGTGGTCTTTAAATCGACCACAAAATTTTTCAAGTTGCGGTTATTGATGCCGCAGATTTTTGCACCACAAGCAAGCACCTGCTCCATTTCTGCTTCGTTGTGTGCTTCAAACAGACAATGCAGCCCCAATTCCGTTGCATATTCGTAAAAATGCCGCATCGTTGGAGCGTCCAGAATGGCTGCAATCAACAGAATAGCATCTGCTCCCATAACCCGTGCTTCATCAATTTGATAGGTGTCAATGATGAAATCTTTCCGAAGCATTGGAATGGAAACTGCCTCCCGAATCGCCCGAAAATAATCGCTGCTGCCCTGAAAATAATGTTCCTCGGTCAAGCAGGAAATCGCATCTGCTCCGGCACGTTCATAAGCAGCTGCCTGCTCGACCGGATGAAAGTCTGCACAGATAACCGACTTCGAGGGCGACGCTTTCTTGACTTCTGCAATGATGGAAAGCCGTCCACTTTTCAGAGCATCCGGAAATGAATATACTTCCCGTTCCGTCTGCAATGCCAGTTTCCGCATAGTTTCCCGGTCGGTTCTCTGTAATTCCCGTGCAAGCTGTTCTTTCCGCTTTGCAACAATTTCATCTAAAATCATAAGCCTGCTCCTTTCTTATGCCAGAGCATTGGTAAACTGCTTGAGTTCCTCTAACTTTGCCAGTGCTGCACCGCTGTCAATCATCTCTGCTGCCAGTGCAACGCCATCGCCGATGCTGCCAGCCTGACCAACCACATACAAGGCACAGCCAGCATTCAGCAGAACGATGTTCCGCTTTGCATCTCGAATCGTTCCAGCCAGAATGCCTTGTGTAATCAGTGCATTTTCTTCCGGAGAACCGCCAACAACTTCTTCCTTTTCTGCCAGCGGCAACCCGAACTGTTCCGGTGTGATGGTGTATTCAAAAATACCGCCGTCCTTGATTTCTGCAACCTTTGTCGGAGCGGAGATTGAAATTTCATCGAATCCATCTTCTCCGTGTACGACCATTGCATGACGAATGCCCAGACCGCAAAGTACCTTTGCCATCACCGGAATCAAGTCATCGCTATAAACGCCCAGCAAAATATAATCGGTTTCAGCAGGATTGGCAAGCGGCCCTAAAATATTGAATACGGTACGTGTTCCCATTTCTTTTCTTGCCTTGGCAACGTATTTCATCGAACCGTGATAGCTCTGTGCAAACAAGAACGAAATGCCGATTTCGTGAATGCAGTTAGCAGCCTGTTCTGGTGTGGTCTGAATTTTTACACCGAGCCGTTCCAACACATCTGCTGCACCGCTCTTACTGGACACACTGCGGTTGCCGTGCTTGGCAACCTTTGCTCCAGCTGCTGCAATGATGAAAGAAGAAGTGGTAGAAATATTGAACGAGTTCGAGCAATCGCCGCCCGTTCCGACAATATCAATCGCATCCTTGCAATTTGGAACAGTCTTTGCCTTTGACCGCATGCCCTTTGCAAATCCAGTGATTTCTTCAATGGTTTCACCCTTCATTCGCAGAGCAGTGAGAAATTCTGCAATTTGAATATCAGTTGCCGCATTGCTCATAATCAAATCCATGGCTTCCATGGCTTCGGTTTCGGTCAGATTTTCGCCGTTCAGAACCTTTTCTGCATATGGGAGCAGGGCTTTCTTCGGCTGCTGCGGTGTCTGCTGCTTGGTCGGAATCGAAACGCCCGGCAGCAGGTTCAAGAATCGAATCAGGATTTCCTTTCCGTCTTCCGACAGAATGGATTCCGGATGGAACTGCAAGCCATAAATTGGGAACTTGGTATGTTCCAGTGCCATAATCTGTCCATTTTCATCCCGTGCGGTGATTCGCAGGCAAGATGGCAGCGATGCTTCTTCCACAATCAGGGAATGATAGCGACCGCAGGCAATCACCTGCGGCAGCCCTGCAAACAGAACCGACTGATTGTCAATTGCAATGTTGCTTGCTTTGCCGTGCATGAGGTGTTCTGCCTTGACAATCTTTCCGCCGAATGCCTCTGCAATTGCCTGATGTCCCAAGCAGATGCCCAGAATCGGCATTTTTCCGGCAAACTTCTGAATCGCTGGAATCGAGATACCAGCATCTTTCGGATAGCCCGGCCCTGGAGAAATCAAGAGTGCATCCGGATGCATGGCTTCGATTTCTTCCAATGTGATTTCATCGTTCCGAACTACCTGAATATCCGGATACAATTCCCCGATATACTGATACAGGTTGTAAGTGAAAGAATCATAATTATCCAAAAACAGAATCATTGTGCTGCCTCCTTAATGGCATTGATGACTGCCAATGCTTTATTTACGGTTTCATAGTATTCATTTTCCGGCACAGAGTCCGCTACAATGCCAGCTCCTGCCTGTACATATGCTTTCTGATTGGTAAAGAGCACGGTTCGAATCGCAATGCAGGTATCCATATTGCCATTGAATCCGAGATAACCAACCGTACCGCCATACAAGCCACGCTTTTTCGGTTCAAACTGGTCAATCAGTTCCATTGCCCGTACCTTTGGAGCACCGGAAAGTGTTCCGGCTGGCAGAATTGCCATCAGTGCATCCAAAGCGGTCAAGTCTTTCCGCAGTGTTCCCTCTACATCGGAAACCAAATGCATGACCTTGGATGCCCGTTCCGTCACCATATAGCGAGTTACGGAAACGCTGCCAAATTCAGAAACCTTACCGACATCGTTTCTTCCGAGGTCAACGAGCATCGTATGTTCTGCTCGTTCTTTCGGGTCTGCCAGCAAATCGGTTTCATTCTGCATATCTTCTTCTCTGGTCTTGCCCCGTGGCTTTGTTCCGGCAATTGGACGGTTGTGAATCGTACCATTCTTTACGCTTGCCAGCATTTCCGGAGAAGCTCCGGCAACATCATAAGTTGGTGTATGGAAATAATAGAGATACGGGGATGGATTGCTGACCCGCAATTTCCGGTAAACATCAAAGCTATCCGGCGGATTCTGGATTTCAAACCGCTGGGAAAGAACAATCTGGAAAATATCACCGTTCACAATGTGTTCCTTTGCCTGCCGAACGATGTCCATATAGGCATCCTTGCTCGTGTTGGAATGTACGATGGCAGTTCCTGTTTTCAAGGTTGGCTTTGGTGTTGGGTTATAAGTGCGAATCTTCTGTGCCAGTTCTTCCGCTCTCCAGAGAGCTGCTGCATACTGGGCATCCAAGTTGCCATCTGTGTGCAGATTCTGAATTACAATCCCGTTGTGTTTCAGGTGGTCATAGGCAACCAGTTCTTCATACAGAAACAAATCGCAGTCTGGCATGTGAATGTCATCTTCCGGAACATTCACCAATGTTTTTTCCAGATACCGCACGGTATCATATCCGAAATAGCCAATCAATCCGCCTGTGAAATTCGGTGCATCCGGCAAAACCGGAGCGGAATATTGTGCCATTCGTTCTTTCAGGAACAGAATGGGGTGTTCCACCATGAATGTTTTCTTCTGGTTGTTTTCCAGAATGCAAGCCGTTGTGCTGTGCATCTGAATTTCCTGTTTCGGATTTGCTCCGACAAAGGAATACCGTCCCCACTGTTCGCCGTTGTTCACACTCTCGAAAATAAAGGCATTTTTTGCTCCCTCAGACATTGCCCGATACAAGTTGATTGGGGTCTGATTGTCCGCAGAGAAATCATAGAAAACGGGAATGGTATTATACTGTTTGGCAAGCTGTTTCACTTGTTCCAATGATGGTGTAAGCATATGCTTTCCTCCTTATAAGAAAATGATGAATATTGTTCTATATTGTCAAATCAAAGTCACGATTGTCCTTGATGGAGATGCAGAAAAAACAAAAAACGCCTGACATCCCACTGCTATGGGACGTCAGGCGTAAAATCCTTAACGTGTTGCCACCCAATTTCAGAAACATCATTCTACTTTGCCGGAATGCTGTTTCCCTCTTTCCGAATACGCCGGACTTTCACCGGATATATTCTTATCCCGATAACGTAGGACATACGGCGACAGTTACTACCAAATTTTTTGGATTCCCTGTGCTTCTCACAAATCCATTCACCATACCGCTTCCATATCAGGATCCCACCATCCCTGACTCTCTCTGTTGCCGCTCAGCAGGTTACTTGCCTTTGCTCTAAGAATTTTAAGATGCTTTTATTATAGTCACTTCGTTCGGATTTGTCAAGAGGATTCATAATTTTTTTACATTTTTGTTCGTATGTCATTATGACGCAGACCGCTGCACCATAGATTTCACAAACTTTACAATCTGAATCAGAATCATTGAACCAAAGCTGAAAATGTGAATCCATGCATACTGCAAACCAGTCAGGCTGGCAATGCTGAACAAGCTCTTCAACGGTGGAACTAACAGAACTGCATTGATTAAAATCATGCCGGCAAAGAATGCCAGCAAGCCAAATGGGTTGTTAATCATCTGCTTCCGGAACAGTACCGGTTCTTCGGACTTGCAGCTGAAGCCATGCCACAAGCGGGACATACAAAGTGTTGCAAACGCCATTGTCATGCCCAGATAATCGCCACCCTCACTTCTGCCGAACACATAAGCAAGAAAAGTCATAATTCCGATAATCAAGCCGGAATATCCCGTGGAAATCAAGAATGGTTTTGTCAGAATGGATTCATTTGCAGGACGGGGCTTTTTCCGCATAACGCTTGCCTGATGCGGTTCTAAGCCCAAGCCGATTGCCGGCAGAGAGTCCGTCAAGAGGTTGATAAAGAGCAGGTGAATCGCTGCAAACGGCTGTCCCAGTCCAGCAAGAGCACAAGCCAACACGACCAGAATTCCTGCCAAGTTACCAGAGAGCAGGAACAAAATGGCACGCTTGATATTTTCATAAAGGTTTCTACCGTTTTCAATTGCCTTGACAATCGTTGCAAAGTTATCGTCTGTCAGAACCATTGCTGCAGCATCTTTGGAAACTTCCGTTCCGGTAATGCCCATCGCTACGCCGACATCTGCCTGTTTCAGTGCTGGAGCATCGTTTACACCGTCCCCTGTCATGGCAACCATACAATTTCGAGCCTGCCAAGCCCGTACAATCCGGATTTTGTGTTCTGGAGTAACACGAGCATAAACCGACTTATCCTTGACAAAGTCCACCAGCTGTTCATCTGTATAGGCATCCAATGCAGAACCCTCTACAGCTTCGGTTTCCTGCTCCAGAATGCCGATTTCCTTTGCAATTGCCGCAGCGGTTACAACGTGGTCGCCTGTAATCATCACTGGCTTAATCCCTGCTGCCTTGCAGGCTGCAACTGCCTCTGCTGATTCCGGACGTGGCGGATCCATCATGGCAATCAAGCCCATATATTGCAAGTCTGTTTCGTCTTCCAGCGAGATAGTATCGCCATCGAATGGCTTTCCTGCAAAGCAGAGTAACCGCAGCCCCTGTTTGGAGAGGGCTTCCACTTGCTTGTGAATCTTTTCCTTTTCTTCCGTAGTAATCAGCATCCGTTCTGTCAGAACATCTGCTGCACCCTTTGTGAAGAGAATCTTTCCCTGTGGGGTCTGGTTCAAGGTGGACATCAATTTTCGGTCAGAATCAAACGGAATTTCTGCAAGACGAGGATACTGGCTGCGGAGGTCTTCTGCCTGCATACCGTTTTTCTGAGAAAAGCGAATCAATGCTGTTTCTGTTGGGTCACCAATTTCAGTTTCTCCCTGACAGGTTGCATCACTACACAGAACAGATGCGATAATCAACCACTTTTCATCATCGTTTTCCAGATTCACATCTTCTTCTGCAATGCTGTGTCCATGGGCAACGATTTTCCGAACAGTCATTTTATTCTGGGTCAGTGTTCCGGTCTTATCTGAGCAAATAACAGAAACAGAGCCCAATCCCTCGACTGCCTGCAATTTTCGCATAATAGCATGTTCTTTTGCCATCTTCTGTGTCCCGAATGAAAGCACGATGGTAACAATCGAACTGAGGGCTTCCGGAATGGCTGCAACTGCCAGAGCAATCGCAAACATCAGAGCATTCATAATGCTGTCGAAGTTCAGAACATCGACACGGAACAATTCCAACAGAAATACAATCGCACTAATGACCAAAATTGCAATTGACAGTTTCTGTCCGAACTGGTCAAGCGTCCGCTGCAAAGGCGTTCTGCGTTCCGAAGCGTTCTGCATCAATGCTGCAATCTTTCCGACTTCCGTTTCCATGCCCACATTCGTGACAAGACAGACACCCCGTCCATAGGTGACAAAGCCGCCGGAATAAACCATATTCTTCCGGTCGCCCAACGGAACTTCCTGCGGAATCTCACAGCATTCTTTTTCTACGTTAGTACTTTCACCTGTCAGTGCACTTTCATTGGTCTGCAACGATGCAGCCTCTAAAATACGAGCATCTGCCGGAACTTGGTCGCCAGCCTCCAGCAAAATGACATCACCAACAACCAATTCTGCTGCTGGGAGCAAAACCGTTGTACCATCTCGCAGAACTTTTGCATGCGGAGCAGACAGCGATTTCAAATTGTCCAGCGATTTTTCCGCTTTGACCGTCTGCACGGTGCCCAAAATCGCATTCATGGTGATGACAACCAGAATGACAATGGTGCTTTCCAGTTCTCCGGTAATTGCAGAGATAATAGCAGCAATAATCAGGATAATAACCAGAAAATCTTTGAACTGTTCGAGGAAAATCATCCAGACTGGCTTCTTCTTTTTCTGTGCCAGCTGATTTTTACCGAACTGTTCCCGGTTTTGGTTTGCCTGTGCGGTACTCAAACCCTCTCGGCTGGAGTGGTACACTGCATACAGGTCGTTCAGGGGTTGTTGATAGGGGGATTTGTTTGCCATGGGAAAACTTCCTTTCATCTTTTTTTGGCAGCAAAAAAGGCAAGACTCTTACTGAATAAATCGACACTCCGCCCATTAAGGCTGCCATTTATTCAGTAAAAGTCTTGCCATTTTCCACATATGCCATTCTTACGAGGCATAGCTTTGAACTTATGAAGCGGATCGCAGAAATCTGCAATCGTATTGACGCCGCATAAACAAGAAACAAATTCTTGTCAGCTACTCCCTTTTACAGATTTTATTATAACGGTTTTTTTGCAGTTTGTCAAGTGAAACTTGAAAAAAATTATTTTTTTAGAATCCAGCATCCAATCCGCCTGCATCGCCCTCGCTTGGAACAGGTTCCGGATCTGGAATCGAGTCATAATTCGGTGCATCGGTTGCCGGCTCGTAATAACCATTGCCATTATTATAACCGTTATTATAACTGTTATCATAGCCGTTGTTATAGCTATTATCGTAACCATAGTTGTAATTATAATTATTATTGTAATCATTGCTATAGAGGTCGTCTGAACTGTTCTCTTCTGTCATCAGCGGTTCTTCGGTTTCTATCAGTTCTGTTTTCACAGTGGTCTGCGTGGTGGAACGAGCACGTTTCTTATCAGTTGTTTTCCGTGTCCGCTTGAATGTTGTTGTTTCCTCCGCCGTTGTGGTTGCAGCTGGAGCACTGGTTGTAATGGCAGACATCAGGTTTTCGTTGGCATGGTTGGAAAGATTTTCTTTCTTCACCGGACAGAGCATTAAAAATACCAACAAGAATCCTGTCAATACCAAAAAGCACCCGCAACATAGAACGGTAATCCGCGTTTTTGCAGAAAGGTCATGGCAAAATGTTTGAATCGTTGTTTTTAAGGATGTTTTCATAAAAAGCCTCCAGATGGAAAAGGATGTTAGTCGAATTTTACTATTATTTTAGTACTTTTTTGAAATGCTGTCAATCAAACGACAGAAAAAAAGCATTTTTCACAATCAACTAGCTTTATTTTTGCATGGATTCAGTAATTTTCACAAAATTCTCAAGAGGGACTTGCTTTTCTGCAAACGGCATGGTATACTATAAAAGTAGTATGCGTTCTTTTTCAGACGCTATTCCAATAGTATGGAGACGTATCGAAGTGGTCGTAACGAGCTTGACTCGAAATCAGGTTGTCCGCAAGGGCACGTGGGTTCGAATCCCACCGTCTCCGCCAAAAGTCCACCGTAATTTTAATCGAATTACGGTGGTATTTTTTTAAGTTCGTTCTGAAGGTTTCTATGATGATAAGACGTGTTCGACAAATCGGAATTTGTGTGACGAATTATGATATTTAATTTAGAAACGAGGTTGTTAAAGATGAATATAAAACGTATGATTGAAGAAGATAACAGAATAGGCAACTTTATCAATGGAGAATTCTTATCCTATGCTGAACAGAATAATGTTGATTTAAATTATAATGAATTCTGTTTTATTGCGGAAAGCGATGATGGTGAGATAGTGGGTGTTATTACAGGTCGTGCATATTATAATGAGGTGCATATAGGTGATTTGATTATACATAAAGCTCACAGAAAATGTGGATATGGAAGTAAACTTGTTTCAGCAGTTGAGGAAACATTTCAAAATGCAGGATATGATAAAATTACACTCACGACATTTGGATTTCAAGCACCGGAATTCTATAAGAAACTTGGATATATCGTTGAATTCATTCGAGAAGATAAAAATCCTAAATTATGCAAGTATTTTTTGTCAAAGCGAATCATTCGATAAATTTCAGTTTATCAAAAAATCAAAGAACGCCAGTCATCCGGAGCAATCTTCCGGACGGCTGGCGTTTATTTTTCTCTGCAACTTTATTGTAACTTTTTCTTCTGCACTTCATAGGTAATCGCAGAAAGCCATGTATGCGGCACAAATCTTGCCCCGAACAACGCCAGTTTCATTCCAACGCCCGGAACAATCAGCAATTTCCCTTCCATCGTCTTTTCCAGTGCATACGCTGCAACCTGCTGGCTGCTCATCGGCGGCACACTGAACGAAACCCCTGCACAAGCATTGAAATTGGTATCGACTGGTCCAGGGCAAAGAATACTCATCGTAACCGGACTATGCTGCCGGCGGAGTTCCTCTGCAATCGCCAAAGACAACCGCACGACATAATTTTTCGAGGCATAATAAGAGGACAGCAATGGCCCTGTTAAAAATCCCGCACTCGAAGCAACATTCAAAATTCGACCATGTTTCTGAGCCTGAAACTTCTTTAAAAAGAGTTTCGTCAGGATGTGCAAAGCTCGCACATTGACCGCCAACAAATCCATTTCTTCCTGCAAATTGGTTTCTGTAAACCGCCCGAAAATGCCAAATCCAGCATTGTTCACCAGCAAATCCACCCGTTTCTTCTTACAGAAATCAAATAGCTGATAGGGGGCTTCCTCCTCTGCCAAATCTAACGGCAAAATCTCGACTGCTGTCGGCAGATTCTTTTGCAGCTGTTCCAGAACCGTTTGATTTCTACCAGTCAGAACCAAACTCCAACCATCCTGTGCCAGCTGACATGCCATTGCTTTTCCAATGCCGGATGTTGCACCAGTGATTACCGCTCTCATCAAAATCGTCCTCCTATTTTTTATTTTATCGTCTTACACTAACAACTGATAATACACCACATCTAAATACCGTCCGAATTTTTTCCCCATCTCTTTCAACATTCCGCAACGCTGAAATCCAAACTTTTCATGCAGCCGTTCACTAGCTGCATTTCCGCCCGTAATAATGGAAACCACAGAATGTATTCGGACATCTATTTGTGCTATCGCTAAAATTTCCTGCATCAAGGCACTGGCAACGCCTTTTCTCTGGGCAAATTTTGCAACATAGACAGAAAGTTCTACTGTAGAACAATACGCCTCTTTTTCCGCATAGGCAGAAAGACTCGCATATCCGGCAATCATTCCATCCAGTTCCGCAGTCAGTAACGGGTGATTGTCCTGATTGTGCTGGTCAAACCAGACCTGCCGCTCTGCAAGTGTCTTTGGATGCAGGTCAAAGGTTGCCGTTCCGTGCAGCACTTCTTCGTTATAGATTTGTAGCAATGCCGGCAAGTCTGCCTGCTCTGCAACCCGAATCGAAATCATTGCAACTCCTCCTGTAAAAACTGCCGAAAAGCAGTAGGCAGTGTCAATTCCGCCTGCAATTCCGCTGCCGTTTTCCAGACAAACATTTCCGGCATGGCGGCACAAGTTAGATAAACGCCAAACATCTGCCATTCGATGTGCGTAAAGATATGTTTCTTGGCTGCCGTTTTTTCAATAGAAATCGGTTTGCATCCCCAGTTTTTTGCCTGCTGAATCGCTTCGGCTTCTGTCATTGTTCCCAGCTGGTTTGGGAATTCCCACAACCCTGCCAACAGTCCGCTTTCCGGTCGCTGACAGACTGCATATCGTTCCCCACACTGCAAAATCCAGACCACTCGCTGTTCTTTTCGTCTGGCAGCTTTTTTCTTCCGAACAGGCAACAAAGCTTGTGTTTCCTGTTTCCGGCTGCGGCAGAGTGCTGCAATTGGACATTCCTGACAGTGCGGTGCTCCATTCGGAACACAGACCAATGCTCCCAGTTCCATGAGGGCTTGTGTAAACATTCCGCATTTTCCAGCTGGATAGCAGGTTTTCAACGCCTCTGTAACAGCACGTTTCACATCTGGTCGGTCAATCTCATCAAATGCATCCTGCAACCGCATCACGACTCGAAGTACGTTTCCATCTACCGCCGGCGTTGGCTGTTCGTAACAAATCGAACAAATCGCCCCAGCTGTATATGCCCCGATTCCAGCCAGTGAAAGAACTTCTTCGTGCTTGGTCGGGAATTCTCCGTGATATTGTTCTAAAATTTGCTGGGCAGCACGCTGCAAATTTTTCGCCCGAGTATAATAGCCCAGCCCTTCCCAGCATTTCCGCACCTGTTCCGGGTCAGCTTCTGCCAATGCCTGTATCGTTGGGAAAGCGGTCAAGAATCGCTGATAATAGCCTTTGACTGCCTCGACACGAGTCTGTTGCAGCATAATTTCTGAAATCCAGACATGATAGGGGTTCTGGTCTTTCCGCCACGGCAAATCTCTCTTATGAATCGCATACCAATCCAACAGCGGTGCAACCATCTGCGACAAAATCGCCTGCTGTTCCTGCCGTACCTGTTTCATCCGTGCAATGAGTTTTTCATAAACGGGCAGCATATGCGGTTCTTGACAGAGTTCCGGCAATTCTGCAATCGGTTTCCAACAGACGGCACTATTTTCCGCTGGCTGAATCCGCAGTGGCTGTTTCGGGTCTGCGAGCAGTCCAAACGAAATGCAATCGTGAAAATGGGCAGCGACAGGCTCACCACGCCGAATGTGTGCCTTTACAGGCAAGCGGTCAATAGACAAGATTGCACTGCAAAGCGGCTGTACCTGCTGCAAACCCGTTTCTTCCTGTGCCTCTCGAATGGCGACCACTAGAAAATCAGATTCTCCATCTGCATGACCGCCTGTCCAAGAAAAAGACTGGTAAATATTATGATACACCAAGAGCACTTGTGTCATTGTTGGGTCTAAAATCATCCCCGAACAGCAAATATGGCTGCCACTAGGGGAACTGCGTTCCAGCACAGCTGTTCCATATTTCTGTACATCGTTCTGCAAGGCAGCCTTGTCAGCTGCTTCCTGCGGTGTCTGCGGAACATATTGTGCAAGCTGCGTCATCCAATCCATGGGAATCTCCTCCTTTTTTCTATGTACAAACGCCATTTGAATCTACCCACCATTACTGCCAGCCATGTTCCATCACCCAAGCGGCTGCCATCCATAGGATTTCCAAAATCCAGAGTACCAATCCCACCCAGAAGAGCGATTGATTGACTTTTCCACCGGCTTTGCAGAGATAAAAGCAGATTTTGCCCCGTTCAAAGGGAAAAAGCAGCTGAATTTTTTTGCAGTTAAACAAATCTAATACAATATGCGTTCCCATACCGCAAATAAAATACCATACAGCTTCCGGCAGCATGATAAAAACAGCAAGTCCCAGCGTTGCAACGCCTGCCAGAGAATGCGTAAAAGTACGGTGTGGCTGGCGTTCTCCATACACACAGATGGCGATGAACATCGCAAATCCAGCTAAACTTTGCAGCAGTCCGTTTTTCTGTTGAATCATCGTCCAGATGCCAGCATGAAAAATACCGTCCAGCACAGAAACTACAACGATTGCAAGCCCGATTAAAATCAAAATCCGCTGCAAGCCCTTATGGCTGCCGGAGGTACTAACATCAATATCGCTGACACAAGAGCCGACCGCAGCAGCTCCCATACAGAGTAAGAATGATTTCCAGTCCGATGGCTGCGTAATGAGAATGGTTGCGGCAGTTCCAACCGTAAGATGGGTTTTTCCTGTCAAGTGAAGAGCCTCCTCTATTTTTGCAAAATGCCCCATACGCCGTTCCGACATATGGGGTCATTTTATTGTAGCATAAACCGACAGAAATGTCAAATGATGTGCCAATCTTGCCAGTATCCGCCAGCTTTTTGAAAAACAGGTGCTCTTCTCGGGAAACCACTTGCGTATAATGCGGCAAGGCTGGGGCACATCTTCCAGCAATCAATATTATTCTTAGGGAAAACAATCTCTCCCATCCGGCAAAAGGGGGGTTCACCCCTGCTTTTGCCTGCCAGCGTACTGCAATTGCCCCGTTGCCTTGTCTGAATTTGCAACCTTCATCCTTATCATTCAACTTTGTTCGAATTGGAAAGTTTCAAAAAATGCAATTGCAGCAGGGAAAACAAGTTGCAAAATTCAATTTGCTTCGCAAATGTGGGCTACTCGCCCACACCTCGGCAGCATTTTTGAAAAACTGCTGCACCGAAAAACTTTTTCATTGCCTGCGGCTCGCATTTTGCAACCAATATCCGTGCTATTTATTCCGCTTCATCCAACGACAAAATCATTTCCTGATACGGCAAAACTTTATATCCCATCCGCTCATACAGTGCTTTCGCTCGCACATTGTTTGGCTCTACTTCCAATCGCAATTGTTTTGCTTTTCCTTTCCATTCCGCTGCAACAAACTGCAAAAACTGTCTGCCGATTCCCTGCGAACGAAACGCCTCCCGTACATACAGGCATTCTACCCAGATAATGATTCCACCTGCTTCCTGCTGCATCATCTGATTCAAAATTGCAAACCCTGCCGGTTCTCCATCCACTTCCATCAGATACCCAAACAAATAGGTATCTGATTGTAAAAGTTCCTGAAATGTTGCAACATGGTGTGCCATTGGAATTGGATGAGATACGGCGGAAGAATGAAAAAATTCCTCGCACATCTCATAAAATATAGGTTCATCTGCTGCTGTCAATTTCCGAATTGTCATGATAAATTCTGCCTTTCTCCTTTATGCTGTCTTGTGATTGGGTCTTAAATTTGTACTGGAATCGGGCTGCTGATTGCACCGTACTGCTCCGGTCGGCGGTCACGGAACAAGCCCCATTCCAAACGGTCTTTCTGAATCGCATCCAAGTCAAATGTGTGCAGCAAAACAGTATCTTCGGTTCGTCCTGCCTGCTCTAAAACTGCTCCTGTCTGGTCGGTAATGAAAGATGTTCCGTAAAAGGTCAGTTCAGACTGCTGATTCTGATTTGCTTCACACGGTTCTACGGTTTCTGTTCCAATCCGATTTGCTGCAATTACAGGCATCAGATTTGCTGCTGCATGCCCCTGCATACACCGCTGCCAATGTCCAGAACTGTCCATACCCAACAGCGGTTCTGAACCAATTGCAGTTGGATAGAATAACAATTCTGCTCCCTGCAATGCCATGCAGCGAGCTGTTTCCAGAAACCACTGATCCCAGCAGATTCCAACGCCAATGCAGCCATATCGTGTATTCCAAACCCGAAAACCAGTATCGCCCGGCGTAAAATAAAACTTCTCCTGATAAAAATGGTCATCTGGAATGTGCGTCTTTCGATAGCAGCCCAGTACCGAACCATCTGCATCCAAAACTGCAACACTGTTAAAGGTATTATTTCCGGCACGTTCGTAAAAACTAATCGGCAGAACCACTTGCAATTCCGCTGCAACTTTCTGAAACCGCTGTACCGCCGGATTTTCTAACAGCGGCGTTGCATACTGATAATAATCATACTGCCGCTCCTGACAAAAATACTGCCGTTCAAACAGCTCTGGCAATAAAATCACATTTGCTCCCTGTGCAGCTGCCTGCCGCACCAGCTGTTCTGCTCGTTCTAAGTTATCTGTGACATCTCGACTGCAATGCATCTGCACAGCCGCTACTGTTACCATTCTCATGAAAAAACTCCTTTCGTTCAAAAAAAGCTGCCCACTTTTTCAAAAAGCAGGCAGCTGTTCCGGTTGTTCAATTCTTACAAGGCTTCCCGTAAGGTGGAAACCGGTGTGGAAACTTTTTGAATATCTGCTCCCACCTGCCGCAGCTTTTCATCTAAACAAGAATACCCACGTTCAATGTGATAAATATCTTCAATCTCTGTAATGCCCTTTGCTGCCAGACCGGCAATGATCAATGCTGCACCTGCTCGCAAATCGCATGCCTTTACCGGTGCACCTGTCAGCTTTCCAGTCCCTTCGACAACGGCAACTTTCCCATCTACAGAAATATCTGCACCCATCCGGCGGAGTTCATCCACATAGCGGAATCGCTGTTCCCAGACCCCTTCTGTAATAATGCTTGTCCCCTCTGCCAAAGTCAGCAGCGTGGTAATTTGCGGCTGCATATCGGTCGGGAATCCCGGATGCGGCATCGTCTTGACGTTGGTGCGTACCAACGGACCATCGACCCAAACTCGTACGCTATCGTCAAATTCCTCGATGTTCACGCCAATTTTCCGCAGCTTCATGGTGATTGGTTCAAGGTGCTTCGGAATTACGTTCTTCACCAGCACATCGCCATGTGTTGCCGCAGCGGCAATCATAAATGTTCCGGCTTCAATCTGGTCTGGAATTACAGAATAGGTTGTTCCGTGGAGATACTGCACACCACGAACCTTGATGACATCCGTTCCTGCTCCCATAATATCTGCACCCATGGAATTCAGGAAGTTGGCAAGGTCTACAATATGCGGTTCTTTTGCTGCATTTTCAATGACTGTTTTTCCTTCAGCTTTTACTGCCGCTA